>ULPZ01029431.1_pt1 | contig 116733 bp, 93 predicted proteins | sample 1953991 | NCBI WGS metagenome assembly ULPZ01 (sample SAMEA4835642, study PRJEB28245) | human gut metagenome | biome: gut microbiome; material: fecal sample | place: Denmark | collected 2008
GGTGTTTCTTACCGTGTGTTGTCTCATTTGGATGTGTTTGCCAATATCGGTTGCTTTGGAACGGCTGATATCAAGAAGAGCAAGGTGGAATCGCAAGGTGTAACTACCGAAGAGGAGATGCACGACCCGTATAAGCTGAGTTTCAAGAGCATCGGACTGATGGCGGGCATACGGGTTCCTTTTTGAGTTCAGGTGTGACAAATAAGCATTCCCTGTGTTGCTGGAGTATTGTTTTCTGGCAGCACAGGGAATCATAATATGCAGGTAGAGGGTATTATTTCCCCCTTACTATCTTCTTTATATCGTTCAGCTTGTTCAGCGCCTCCAGCGGAGTCAGGTTGTTTACGTCCAGATTCAGTATTTCGTCACGTATCTGGCACAGTACAGGGTCGTCGAGCTGGAAGAAACTCAGCTGTACTCCGTCCTGATGAACTGTTTTAGGTTCTACCTTATGATGCGATGACATGCCTTCCTGTCGGTTTTCTTTTTCCAGCTGGTGCAGAATCTCGTCGGCACGCTTCACGATGGTCTTGGGCATACCTGCCATCTTTGCTACGTGAATACCGAACGAGTGTTCGCTTCCTCCACGTTCCAGCTTGCGCAGGAAGATGACCTTGTTGTCTACTTCCTTCACCGAAACGTTGTAATTCTTGATACGCGGGAAGCTCTCTTCCATATCGTTCAGCTCGTGATAATGTGTGGCAAAGAGCGTACGGGCACGGGCGCGCTTGTGCTCGTGTATATGTTCTACGATAGCCCAGGCGATGGAAATACCGTCGTAAGTAGATGTACCGCGTCCCAGCTCGTCGAACAATACCAGACTGCGTGGCGAAAGGTTGTTCAGGATATCTGCCGCCTCGTTCATTTCTACCATGAAGGTTGATTCGCCCACCGAGATATTGTCGCTGGCTCCCACACGGGTAAAAATCTTATCCACCAGTCCGATGTGTGCACTTTCGGCAGGAACAAAGCAACCTATCTGCGCCATGAGGGTGATAAGTGCCGTCTGTCGGAGCAAGGCAGACTTACCTGCCATGTTCGGTCCGGTGATGATAATGATCTGCTGCGTTTCCGTATCGAGATACACATCGTTGGCAATGTATTTCTCTCCTGCCGGAAGCTGTTTCTCGATGACCGGGTGACGTCCTTGCTTGATGTCGAGGATATCGTCGTCGGCTACCACCGGACGGATATATTTGTTGGCCCGGGCTGCATTGGCAAACGACAGCAGGCAGTCCAGACGGGCTATTTGCGTGGCATTGATCTGGATGGCGGGGATGAAATCGGCAAGCTCTGACACCAGTTCGTTGTACAGACGGGTTTCCAGAATCAGAATCTTATCTTCCGCTCCCAGAATCTTCTCTTCGTACTCCTTCAGTTCCTGCGTGATGTATCGTTCTGCATTGACCAGTGTCTGCTTGCGTATCCAGTCGGCCGGAACCTTGTCTTTATGTGTATTTCTTACCTCGATGTAATAGCCGAACACGTTGTTGTAGGCTATTTTCAGGCTGGGGATGCCTGTCAGTTCGCTTTCGCGCTGCTGTACTTGCAGCAGGTAATCCTTGCCCGAGTAAGCAATGTGACGCAGTTCGTCCAGCTCCTGATTGACTCCGTCGGCAATCACTCCTCCCTTGTTGACCACCAACGGAGGATCATTGTTTATTTCCTTGGCAATCTTGTCGCGGATGGAAGCGCAGAGGTTCAACTGCTCTCCTATTTTTCGCAGGCTTTCGTTGTCGGCATTCAGACAGGCATTCTTGATCGGCTCTATCGCCTGTAAGGCTACTTTCAACTGAACGACTTCACGGGGAGAGATACGTCCTACGGCAGCTTTCGAAACAATACGTTCCAAATCGCCTATCAGATGTAATTTCTCTTCGATAAAATCCTTGAAATCCGGTTCGCGGAAGAAATATTCCACTACATCCAGTCGCTCGTTGATGGGCTTCACGTCTTTCAGCGGGAAGACAATCCACCGCTTCAGCAGGCGGGCTCCCATCGGACTGATGGTATGGTCGATGACGTCAAGCAGGCTGGTTCCGCCTTCATTCATACTGCCTATCAGCTCCAGGCTGCGTACCGTAAACTTGTCGAGGCGTACATACTTATCTTCTTCGATGCGCGCCAGTGAAGTGATGTGCCCGATCTGGTAATGCTGCGTCATATCCAGATATTGCAGAATGGCTCCGGAAGCAATGATACCATTCTTCAGATGTTCCACTCCGAAACCTTTCAGGTTCTTGGTTTCGAAATGTTTCAGCAGCTTTTCGCGGGCAGACGCTTCGGTAAATACCCAGTCGTCCAGCTCGAAGGTAAAGAACTTACTGCCGAAGTTACCTTCGAACATCGGTTTCTTTCCCCGTTCGAACAAGACTTCTTTCGGGGCAAAATTATTCAGTAACTTGTCGATATAGTCGAAAGGCCCTTCAGCGGTAAGAAACTCTCCCGTCGAAATATCCAGGAAAGCGACGCCGCAAGCTGTCTTGCCGAAGTGTACGGCAGCCAGGAAGTTGTTTTCCTTATACGATAACACATTATCGCTGATGGCAACACCCGGAGTGACCAGTTCGGTGATACCTCTTTTTACCAGCTTTTTTGTTGTTTTCGGATCTTCCAGCTGGTCGCAGATAGCTACACGTCGGCCGGCGCGAATCAGTTTCGGCAGGTATGTATCGAGCGCATGGTGCGGAAATCCTGCCATTTCCACCGTCTTACCCTGTCCGTTGGCACGTTTGGTCAGCGTGATTCCCAGGATTTCGGAAGCTGTTACGGCATCTTCCGAATACGTTTCATAAAAGTCGCCACACCTGAACAGCATAACTGCATCGGGATGTTTTGCCTTTAAGTCGAAATATTGTTTCATCATGGGGGTTAATACCACGTCATTGTCCTTAGCCACGGTTAATCCTTTCTTCTTAGTTATTGTTTATAATCACGTTGTAAAATCGGTGCAAAGATACGTAAATATTTTTAAGGGAGGTATATAAAAGAAAATCCCCGAAAGAATAATCTTCCGGGGACTCCTCGTGGCTGTTTTCCGTTGGACTACCAGGATTCGAACCTGGACAAACAGAACCAAAACCTGTTGTGCTACCATTACACCATAGTCCAAACTTTCTTTGTTTTCTCTCGAAAACGCTGCAAAGATAAGTGATTTATCTAATATATTCCAAATTATTTTTCACTTTTTTTTCTCTTCATGCTTTAATCCTTATCTTTGCGAAAACCATAAAATATATGTTCATGAAAAAACTGTTAGTAACTTTAGCTTTGGGAGCTAGCTCTTTTTCAGCATTTGCAATCACTCCGCTTTGGCTGCGTGATGTAAATATTTCTCCCGATGGTAAAGAAATTGTCTTTTGTTATAAGGGGGATATTTATAAAGTAAAAGCCGCCGGAGGGGAAGCTGTGCGCCTTACTTCTCAAGATTCGTATGAGTCGAACCCTGTGTGGTCACCCGATGGCAAGCAGATTGCTTTTGCCAGCGACCGCTTCGGAAATTTTGATCTGTTCATAATGCCTGCCGACGGAGGCACAGCCAAGCGACTGACTATGAATTCAGCTTCTGAAATACCGTCGACTTTTACTCCTGACGGAAAATACGTTGTGTTCTCGGCTTCTATTCAGGACCCGGCTTCGAGTGCGCTTTTCCCGAAATCGGGAATGACTGAGCTTTATAAAGTACCGGTAGCGGGCGGACGTACACAACAGATGCTTGGTACACCGGCTGAAATGGTTTGCTATGCTCCGTCGGGCGATTTCTTCTTGTATCAGGATCAGAAAGGAGTAGAAAGTGAATGGCGTAAGCATCACACATCGTCCATTACTCGCGATGTATGGATGTACGATACAAAGACCGGCAAGCATACTAACCTGACTGAAGTAGCTGGTGAGGACCGTAATCCGGTACTGAGTCCTGACGGCAAACAGGTTTATTTCTTGAGTGAACGTAATGGCAGATCGTTTAATGTCTATCGTTTCCCGTTGGATAATCCGAAAGAAATACAGCCTGTCACCTCGTTTAAGACTAATCCGGTGAGATTCCTCTCGATGGGAAATGACGGAACGCTTTGTTATACATACGATGGGGAAATCTATACACAGCCGGTGGATGGAAAACCGAAAAAGGTAGCTGTTTCGCTGGTTCGTGATGAGGAAGAATTGCCTGTTTCTTATAGTTTCACTCGTGGAGCTTCGGAAGCGGTTGTTTCTCCCGATGGCAAGCAAGTAGCGTTTATTGTACGTGGAGAGGTATTTGTGACTTCTGTTGAATATGGAACTACCAAACAGGTTACTCATACTCCGGAAGCAGAGCGTGGACTTTCTTTCGGAGCAGACAACCGTTCGTTGGTATATTCCAGCGAAAGAAACGGTAAGCGTGATTTGTATATTGCTAAAATCAGCCGTAAGGAAGATCTGAACTTCCCTAATGCTACTCTCATAGAGGAAGAGCCATTGATACATGATAAGAAGCTGGAACGTGATTATCCGCAGTTCTCTCCCGATGGTAAGGAAGTTGCCTTTATAGAGGACCGTAATCGCTTGATGGTCGTTAACCTGGATACGAAGAAGATTCGTCAGGTAACGGATGGTTCTACCTGGTATACCCGTTCCGGAGGATTCGATTATTCCTGGTCGCCCGACGGCAAATGGTTTACACTTGAGTTTATCGGAAACAAGCACGATCCGTATTCGGATATAGGTTTGGTGAGTGCTGACGGAAAGGGACAGATCATTAACCTGACAAACAGCGGCTATACAAGTGGTTCTCCACGCTGGGTGATGGGTGGAAATGCCATCTTGTTCATTACCGAGCGTTACGGTATGCGTAATCATGCTTCATGGGGTTCGCTGAACGATGTGATGATAGCTTTCCTCAACCAAGATGCATACGACAAGTTCCGCCTGAGCAAGGAGGATTACGAATTGCAGAAGGAACTGGAAAAGGAGCAGGAAAAAGCTGCCCAAAAGGATGATAAGGCTTCTAAGAAAGACAAAAAATCGGACGATAAGGATGCCAAGGACGAAAAGAAGGTGAAGGATATTGTGGTAGAAACGGAAGGTATCGAAGACCGTATCATCCGTCTGACTCCGAATTCTTCTGACTTAGCTTCGGCCATTATCTCGAAAGACGGGGAGAAATTGTATTACCTGTCAGCATTCGAAGACGGGTTTGATATGTGGAAGATGGATCTTCGCAAGCGTGAAACCAAGTTGCTGCATAAGATGAATGCCAGCTGGGCTGACATGGAAATGGATAAGGAAGGTAAGAATATCTTTATCCTGGGCGGAGGTACTATGCAGAAAATGGATGCTTCATCCGAAGGACTGAAGCCGGTTACATTCAATGCCCGCATGAAAATGTTGCCTTCTGCCGAACGCGAATATATGTTCGACAATGTATACCGTGAGGAAAAGGCACGTTTCTATAACGTAAATATGCATGGAGTAGACTGGGATGCCATGACCGCCACTTACCGTAAGTTCCTGCCACATATCAACAATAACTATGACTATGCTGAAATGCTGAGTGAACTGCTGGGCGAACTGAATGTTTCTCATACGGGAGGACGATATTATCCGGATATGAAAACGGAAGCAACTGCCGAACTGGGACTGTTGTACGACTGGGATTATACCGGTGATGGTCTTCGCATTGCTGAAGTGATAGAAAAAGGACCGTTCGACCGTAAAACGACTCGTGCGAAAGTTGGAACCATCATCGAGAAGATTGACGGTGAATCCATTCAGGCAGATCAGGACTATACATCGTTGCTGAATGATAAGGTCGGAAAGAAAATTTTGGTTTCATTGTACGATCCACAGACCAAAGAACACTGGGATGAAGTTGTACGTCCTGTAAGCAAGGGAGTGCTCAGTGATTTATTGTATCAGCGTTGGGTAAAACAGCGTGCAGCCGATGTGGAAAAGTGGTCAAACGGTCGTTTGGGCTATGTACATATCGAATCGATGGACGATGGAAGTTTCCGTACGGTTTATTCCGATATTCTGGGCAAGTACAATAATTGTGAAGGTATCGTCATCGATACACGCTTTAACGGAGGCGGACGTCTGCACGAAGATATCGAGATATTATTCAGCGGAAAGAAATACTTTACTCAGGTAGTCCGTGGACGCGAAGCCTGCGATATGCCGAGCCGCCGCTGGAACAAGCCTTCTATTATGGTGCAGTGTGAGGCAAACTACTCGAATGCGCATGGTACTCCGTGGGTATATAAACATCGCGGTTTAGGCAAGTTGGTCGGCGCACCTGTTCCGGGAACAATGACTAGTGTCAACTGGGTGAGAATGCAAGATCCGACACTGGTGTTCGGTATTCCTGTAGTAGGTTACCGTTTGCCGGATGGAAGCTACCTGGAGAATGCAGAACTCGATCCTGATATCTACGTGCTGAATGCCCCTGAAACAATTGTCAAGGGAGAAGATACACAGCTGAAAGCTGCGGTAGACGAATTGCTGAAGGAAATAGATAAGAAATGATATCAGACTATGGTCAATAAAAAATGCGGTGGATTACACCGCATTTTTTATGTCTGTCTGCTTCAGGCAGGTTGATTGTTTTTGTTTTGCAAGTAAAGTTCGTCGATGATTCCGTCCGACAAGCCGATAACCGGAACATGGATATAAGAGGCTCCGATAATATTGGCGATAGTCAGGAAAATTTCACCAGCCGGAATGATTACATCCGCGCGGTCGGGTTTCATGCCGAACTGTTCCATACGTTCTTCCAGAGAAAGCGCTTTCAGGCGTGTGTGCAACTCCTGTAAGACGGAAACCTGCATGGTCATTTTCTTCTTGTTCTTCTTGTCGGCAAGACGGTATAGCTTATTGATGTTACCTCCCGAACCGATGATATTGGTCTGCGGGTACGACTTAGCCAGTTCGGCCAGATCATTTTTCAGACGTTCCCATTCACTGTCCTTCACGGCATTGTTCAGCATACGTACCGTACCGATGTTGTACGACCGGCTGCAAACCAGCTGGCCTTCCGACAGCAGGTTGATTTCCGTACTTCCTCCTCCTACGTCCACATACATGTAGTTGCCCTTCTGGTCTTCCATGTGCTCTACATGATTGTTGTATATAATCTTAGCCTCTTCCTGTCCGTCGATAATATCGATATGCACACCAGTCTTTTTTTCTATCTGTTTGATGATATCCATACCGTTCTTGGCATCACGCATAGCCGAGGTAGCACATGCACGGCAGTGCTTTACATCGTAAATCTTCATCAGATGGCGGAAAGCCTTCATCAGCCGGATCATATTTTTCTCCTTTTTTTCTGAGATTTTTCCGATATCGAATACGTCAAATCCCAGACGGAGTGGAACACGCAACATCAGTACTTTAGAGAAATGAGCCTTGCCTTGCTCTTCCTTTATTTCCTTAATCAGTAACCGTACTGCGTTCGAACCTATATCGATGGCAGCATAGTTTGTTTTTCGAGTTTCGTTTTCATTCATATTTATATGTTTTCATTTAGGTAGTGATTGTATAATGCTTCCTGTGAACGGAAAGGAGTTTCTTCCTCCCTGAACAGATTCTTTCCGCTTCCATCTACAATACGTCCCTGCATGGTATCTTTAAATCCATCCTCTACGATGTGTTTCATTTCTTTCTTTATTACCGGATCGTATACAGGTGTAATGACTTCTATGCGGTTGTTCAGGTTACGTGGCATCCAGTCTGCCGAACCGATGAAGACTTTCTCTTCTCCCCCCGATGCAAATACAAATATACGGGAATGTTCCAGATAGCGGTCGATGATACCGTTTATCCGGATATTTTCACTTACTCCTTCTATGCCTGTTATCAGTGAGCAGTTGCCTCGTACCACCAGCTGGATATCGACTCCTGCCTGAGAAGCTTCATACAGCTTGTTTACCATAAAGGGATCGGTAATATGGTTTATTTTTATTTTGATATAGGCATCCTTTCCTGCCTTCTTGTTTTTAATTTCGTTGTTGATCAGGGCAATGAACTTGTTTCTCATTTCGTTTGGCGAAACAAGCAGTTCCTTGAACTTGACTGGACTGTAAGGACGTTCGATGAAATCGAAAACCGAATGTACATCCTTCACGATACGTGGAGCAGCCGTCATCAGCATACAGTCGGTGTACATGCGAGCATTACCCTCATGGAAGTTTCCGGTACTGATACAGGCTATATCCGGCCCTTTTTTCATCTTGATATGCGTAATCTTTGAATGCACTTTCAAACCTTCAACACCAAATATTACATTGACTCCCGCATCCTGCATCTTCTTAGACCAGTTGATGTTCGAGGCCTCATCAAATCGTGCCAGCAGTTCGATGACTACCGTTACTTTTTTCCCGTTGCGTGCGGCAGCCATCAGTGCCTTTACCACTTTCGATTCTTTGGCAAGACGGTATAATGTGATTTTAATGCTTTGCACATGTTTGTTCACAGCAGCTTCCTGAAGTACCCTGATAAACGAGTCGAAGCTGTGGAAAGGAACATGAATGAAACGGTCTTTCTTCTGTATCTTGGTCAGGATACTGTCGTTTCCATCCAGTTCTTTTTTCAGGATAGGAGGCCATTGAGGATATTTCAGATTACTTCTTCCACAATCGGGAAACTTCATAAAATCCTTGTGATTCTGGTAACGTCCGCTGGCTATCACCGTATCCAGCTTGTCCAGATCCATCTTCTTCAAGACACGTCTGAGCATATCTTTAGGCATGCACGCATCGTAGATGACACGCAGAGGTTCTCCACGACGACGGCTTTTTACTCCTTTCGAAATCTTTTGCAGCGTACCGGTACGCAGGTCGTTGTCTATTTCCATTTCCGCATCACGCGTAAACTTGAAGGCATAAGCCTGAAAATCCGTATACTCCAGTCCCTCGAAAACCAAAGGCAGGCAGCAACGGATTACATCATCCAGATAGATCAGATAACTTTTCTCTTCATGATCCGGCAGACGGATGAATCGTCCGCAAATGTTTACCGGAAGTTCAAGAAAGGCATAGTCGGAAATCTGTTTCGTACCCTGCTGACGGCTGACTTTCACTGCCAGATAAATATTCTCGTCATTTTCAAAGTCGAAGTATCTGATAGCAGAAAACCAGATGGGGATAATCGAACCGCTCAGCTTTTCCTTGTAATAGGAGCGTATGAAATCCAGTTGTTCACTGGAAACTTCGGTATCCGAAATCAAGTATATATTTTCTTTTTTAAGATCTTCGGTAGTCTGTCGGATTGTTTCTTCGAAAATCTTGGTATATTCCGTATTTTGTTTGCTGATTTGCTTGATCAACTTTTTGGCATGTTCACTTTCCCGTGAAGTCGATTTATCCGTACATTCGGCAATACGGTTCTGAGTTGCCATTCGCACCCTGAAAAATTCATCCAGGTTGTTCGAATAAATTCCCAAAAATGCCATACGTTCCAGCAAAGGCACATGAGGACGTGCCGCTTCTTGTAAAATGCGGCGGTTAAAGTACATCCAGCTGATATCTCTTTCCAGATAAGGAAGTTCTTTTTTCTTCTGCGTCATAGGAAAATATATTTTTTTGTAAAGAAAATACATTCTTGTTACAAGTGTATGACAAAAGAAGAGATTTTTTACATTTTAGACAAATTCTTCCACCATGTACATATGTTCCTCAAAATGAGTAGGAGCAAGACTCTCCAGTTCGTTTAAAATAATGCTTTCGGCAGACTGTACCCAGTAAGTGAATTTGAAGTTCGGCTGATACTCCTTGCTGAAGTCAAGCAGGCGTTTCAAGTTGAATGTTTCGTCCACGATTCCTGCCCCGTTCTGCATCGCATCGTATGCATTGCATTCTTGTTCTATATGTGCCGGAACCATCAGGATAGGTTTCCTGAAATACATTGCTTCGCATATCGATTCAAACCCTGCTGTGCTGGCATATGCCTTGCATCCTGCCATTTGCCGGAGAAAGACCGTATCATCCAGTTGATAGAACGACAAGGTATCATCTATTCTCTTTACAGGCTCTTCTTCCCATCTGTCCCAGAAGAACCGGAGAGGTATGTCCGGATATTCTTTGTGCCACTGGTATACATCCTCGGCAAATCCGGAATTAACCATATAGCCATGGATATAATTATGCTGCGAGACTTCCTGATAGAATACATCCTGTCTTAGCAGAGGTGGTACGACATAAATATTTTGCTTCTTGTCCGGGTTCATCGAGTGGAAAGATAAGGCAAGGCGCCGGGATGCTCCCAGTGACGTAAGCCGGCTGAATAAATTCAGAAAGAACAGCTCTGTCTTGTTGATTGTAGGCAAGTGGAAATCTTTGTGCAGGAACAGATACTGGTGTCCGATACAGACTAGTGGTGCGGCAGGGCGATATAAGAAATAAGTAAATCCGGTCAGCAGTTCGTAGAAGTTGATTACGATATCCGCTTCACTTTTCTTGATACGCTGGTGTATGAAGCGCATGCTTTCAATATATTCGGGCAGCTTAAGCAGATTTCGTATCAGGCTGTATGGAATATTGGCCCGTGTATTAGCCCGTGTAGGCAGGAAGTTAGGACTTGAAAACTGTTTGATCGGAGCCTGAATGCTACGTGTGAAAAATCCCGGGAGCCGTTTCGACAAGCTTTTTCCCACCAGTACTTCGGTCACATGATATCCGTTGTTTGTCAGAAGCCTTTCCATGGCAATAGCCTGCGTAAGATGACCTCTTCCCTCTCCCTGAACAATAAATATTACTTTCATGATGCAGCAGGTATAAGTGTAAGAACCATATTCTCGTTGTTTGTATTTTCTTTATCCATGTCAGCGGAATAATACAGAATATCCCAGTTGCCCTCTTCATCCTCAGTGAGCGCCGACATCGTTTCAACCCAGTCGCCGGAGTTCAGATAATGCACATCACCTATCATTTTATTCTCCGGATGATGAATATGTCCGCATATCACCCCTTCGCACTGACGGTTACGGGCAAATTCTGCCAATACCTTTTCGAAATCCGATATATACGAAACAGCCGATTTCACCTTCTGCTTTATCTCCTGCGACAATGAATAGTAAGGTTTTCCCTGTTTGATTCGCCAGCGGTTATACTGGCTGTTCAGCCAGAGCAGCAGTGTATAGCCGATATCCCCCAGTTTGGCAAGCCATTTCATCTGTGTAGTTACCTTATCGAATACATCCCCGTGAGTGATGAAGTAATGTCTTCCATTACTTTCCAGCATATATTCTTTTACAATACTCAGGTTGGCGAATTTCAGCGGAGCCAGGCTGTCGATAAAATCATCATGATTCCCTCTTATATAGATTACTTCTGTTCCGTAATTTTCCATCATCTTCATGATTATTTTGAAGAACCTTGTATGTTGAGGCTTCCACTTTCCGGCACCGAATTTTTGCAGGCTCCATCCGTCTATGATGTCACCGTTCAGAATCAGCCGTTCACAGTTAGCCTGACTGAGGAAATTACATACCTGTTCTACTTTCGAGTGAGACGTTCCTAAATGAATATCAGAAAGAACAATCGTACGATAATTGCGTCGTGATTCCATGCTAAACTTATTTAATGTCCGTATTGATAAAGATTATATCCTAGATAAAACAGATACAATGAAGAGATGCAGACCATAATCAGGCAAACAGCATACGCTTTCAGCCGGTCGTTCGATAATAGATTTTTCATAGTCGTAATTTTATGCCCAAGCTTCTTGATACAGTTCATTTATTTCTTCCAGAAACTCCGACTCCATTGTTTCCAGATTTTCCAGGGCTTCTTCTTCGCTTTCCCCGTAAGCGCAACACTGTTCGTGCATGAGTGAATAGGCGTAATAACTCCCTTCCGGTGTACACGAAACTGCGTATTTTCCTGAGATAATATTCATAGCAGACTTCTTTTAAAAAACTACCTAAAAGTACTGGTATGCTGTTACGTAGAGATGTATAAGAAGTTACTTTTCTATTAAGAACGGAAACAAAAAAATCCCTCACCCGTAAGGGCAAGGGATTCAGAATATACATATAAGGTTATAAGCCTTTTTTATTTCGCTATCAGCAAATAATAGTTCTTCTTACCACGCTGAACCAGCAAGTATTTTTCATCAAGCAGGTCAGCTGTTGTAATTTCCTGGTCGAATGCAGTCAGTTTCTCCTTATTAAGTGAAACACCACCACCCTGAACCAGCTTACGCATTTCACCTTTCGATGCGAATACAGCCGCTTTTTCAGTAAACAAGTCTACAGCCTTGATACCCGCTTCGATATCCGTCTTCGATACCTCAAACTGCGGTACACCTTCGAATACAGACAACAGCGTATCTTCGTCCAGCTTCTTCAGAGCTTCCGAAGTAGCGTTACCGAACAAAATACCCGATGCTTCCACAGCAGCTTCGTAGTCAGCTTCAGAGTGAACCATGATAGTAACTTCTTTTGCCAGACGTTTCTGCAATACACGCAAGTGAGGAGCCGGTTCGTGTTCAGCGATCAGTGCGTCTATTTCTTCCTTAGGCAGTGAAGTAAATATCTTGATATAGCGTTTTGCATCTTCATCACTCACATTCAGCCAGAACTGATAGAACTTATAAGGCGAAGTATATCGAGGATCGAGCCATATATTTCCTGATTCTGTTTTTCCAAACTTACCTCCGTCAGCCTTTGTAATCAGCGGACAAGTCAGGGCAAACACCTCTCCTCCGTTTGTACGGCGGATCAGTTCAGCTCCGGTTGTAATGTTACCCCATTGGTCGGAACCACCCAGCTGAAGCTTGCAGTTTTTGGTTTCATACAGATGCAGGAAGTCGTACCCTTGTAACAGCTGATAAGTAAATTCAGTGAATGAAAGACCGTCGCGAGCTTCTCCGTTCAGACGTTTCTGAACAGAATCCTTTGCCATCATGTAGTTTACGGTGATATGCTTTCCTACCGTACGGGCAAAGTCAAGGAAAGAGAAGTCTTTCATCCAGTCGTAGTTGTTTACCAGTTCTGCACGGTTCGGGGCATCCGACTCAAAGTCGAGGAACTTGCCCAACTGCTTTTTGATACATTCCTGATTATGGCGCAATGTTTCTTCGTCCAGCAGGTTACGTTCTTGTGACTTACCCGACGGGTCGCCGATCATACCTGTTGCACCTCCTACCAGGGCAAGCGGTTTGTGTCCGCAGCGCTGGAAATGTCTCAACATCATCACACCACACAAGTGTCCGATATGCAATGAATCAGCTGTCGGGTCAATACCCAGGTAAGCTGTAACCATTTCCTTTTCCAGCAATTCTTCTGTGCCCGGCATCATGGTGTGCACCATTCCGCGCCATCTTAATTCTTCTACAAAATTCATCGAATGAAATTCTTAGTTTAACATAATAATTTGATTGATAGGCAAAAGTACGACTCTTTCTCTGAATAACCAATTTTATTGATTAAAAAAGAGAAGGCCGGTTGTTTCTTGTATCTCTGATACGAGCTGTTCCACCCCGATATTTCGCTGGCAGGCAGCCCGCCGGTACAGTTCCTCTATCGGGCAGATACTCTCGTCCGTTTCCAGCAGCAACCTGTCGGCTGGCATTGTCTGCAAAACCTCAGCCTGATATTTTTCGCCGAACGACAGATAAAAACCCTGCCGGACAAGACTTTCAGCCAGTTCCTTTTTCCCCCGGAAACCATGAATGATCCAGGCATTTTCAGGCTTCATCCTTTTTTTCAGTGCGATAAGCTCTTCACTGCTTTTGACGGCATGTATCAGTAACGGAAGCCGGTGCCGGCTTGCCAGCAAAGCAATAGCCTGAAATGCCTCTACCTGCAGATCGAATGGCGTATCACACCGCTTGTCCAGTCCGGCTTCACCCAGTGCGATTACCCGCCAGTCGTTCAGCATAGACACCACCCATTCCAGCTGACGGGGATAATCCTCACGCGTAAGATACCAGGGATGAATACCCGCCGAGATAAATCTCGCCCCTTCAGGCAAAGGCACATCACGCATGCAACAGCTCAACAGGGCAGCCGAAGCATCAGCGGGCAAACGATGAGTATGAATATCCAGTAACATTCAGTAAAAGACAGTAAGCTCAGGGAACAGGGTCATATCCCGATCCACCCCACGGATGACAACGCAACAATCGCCGTATCGTGAGATACAGCCCCTTAAAAGGTCCGTGCTTTTTCAGAGCCTCTACAGCATATTGCGAACACGTCGGAGTAAAACGGCATGAAGGAGGAGTAAAGGGAGAGATACAGTTCCGGTAAAAATAAATAGGAAGCAACAGCAAGTATGTCAGCAACTTTCTCATAGCATACGCTCCGCAGTAATCTGAAGTAATTTCTTGACCTTCTCTTCTATTTCGTCAGAAGCATGCAGTTCATTGTCCAGCCAGATAAAAGCAATGGCAGCTTTTTTCCCGGCAGCCTTCAGCGGATCGATAAGCAGATACTTGTGTTTACGGTACGCTTCACGTATCTGGCGCTTTACACGGTTTCTCTTTACCGCACGTTTAAAACGCTTCTTGGGTACACTTATCAGTACAGAAACAGCCGGAAGCTCCTCGCCTTCTACCGGCATGTATACGATACGCAGAGGAAAAGCCGGAAGCGACTTGCTCCCGCCTGCAAACAGCTTTTCTATCAGGATAACACTGCTCAGACGTTCTGTTTTCGGAAAGGTATGCTTTTCTTGTTCTGCCATAATAAAATAATTTAGGCACGGATTACTGTTTCATACGTGAAATCCGTATATTTCTGTAGTCCGTGCCCGAATCTAAAATTGTTTTTATGCGTTATGCTTACGGATAAACATATCCAGTGCAGCTGTCATCGACGGAGCTGCTGCCGTAGGAGCTTCCAGATCCAGGCGAAGTCCTGCATCCTTTACAGCCTGAGCTGTAGTAGGTCCGAAGCTTCCGATGGCAATATCTTTCTGTTCGAAATCGGGGAAGTTCTTCATCAGCGACTGTATACCTGCCGGGCTGAAGAAAATCAGCATGTCGTAATCGAACTTTTCTTCCGGAGTGAAATCATTACTTACAGTACGATACATGATTGCTTCAGTGTGCTGTATCTTATTCTTGTCGAGCAAGTTCTTCACTTCGTCGTTATGTACGTCCGACATCGGAATAAAATACTTCTCCGTGTTATGTTTGACTATCAGCGGAAGCAGATCAGCAAACTTACCTGTTGCGCCGAAGAATACCTTACGTTTACGGTATTGAACATATTTCTGAATGTACAGAGCGATTGTTTCCGACGTACAGAAATACTTCATGGTTTCCGGTATCGTGATTCGCATCTCAGAACAAAGACTAAAGAAGTGGTCAATTGCATGGCGCGAAGTAAATACAACGGCGGTATGATCCAATATAGAAACTTTCTGTTGTCTAAATTCCTTTGCCGACAAACTCTCAACTTTTATAAACGGGCGAAAATCTATTTTCACACCGTACTTCTCTGCAATGTCGAAATAAGGCGACTTCTCTGATGTGGGTTTAGGCTGAGAAACTAGAACTTTTTTAATCTTCAATGTCTTAAATTTTTAAAACCAAAATATTGTTTATATAGGTTATCCCTTTCCAAAACAGTATTAAGGGAATGATTTCGAGTGCACAAAAGTACAGAATAAAATGCAGAAAACCATAAACATGTTTGAAAAAGTTCCTGATAGACTTATAAAATAACAATATTTTAGCAAAAAGCAGGAGAAAAACGATTAAAACTTTACTTGTCTGGATACCCAAATTGAAATAAATAATAAGCAACATGACCGGAAAAAGTAAAAAACTAATTCCACTTACCAGGTCAAAATAGGTCTGAATCCAGTAATTATTTCTTTCTTTGTCAAAAAAAATCCAATTGACAAACTGATAAGCCACCCATTTGAAGCTGATGTAAAATAAGGACATTCCGATATAGATTCCCAGCATCAGTCCGTTCGAAACCGAACGTATCAGCATGAAATCCGTTTCGGATATATACTCATAAATATATAGTCCGGACAATACACAACTGATAATTGTCAGCGTAAAGACATACCGGTTGCTCGAGGTAGTAGCATCATCGAACAGGCTGAACCGCTCTTTATACTGGAAGAGCGCCTTTATCCGTTGCAGCACATATTTCTTTCCGTTTTTCAGCGAATAAGAAAACAGAACGAAACAAATCAGGATAATACCGGTAACGAAAGCATCCGAGCGCAACTGGTAAGGCAACGGCTGTCCCTGCATACCGGCTTTCGGATTTGCCTGTACGCTTGCTGTCAGAGCTTGGTCGAGCCTTTGCTGCTGCTCGTCCATCTTCTCGGCAATATATTTTACACCTATACGGCAGACGGTACTCATATAGCCGCAAATTTACGAATTTCTTTGCTCCACACAGGTGTATTATACAATAAATTTACAGCTTCTTCGGGTGTCTCCGCCACATGCCAGATAGCCCCATGCTCACGGCGCATGAAATTCTGTTCGATAGCCTGGTTCAGCATCTCCAGCAGCGGATCATAAAAATGGTTGATATTTAAAATAACGACAGGCTTCAGATACAGCCCCAGCTGCTTCCAGGTAATGATTTCCAGCAGCTCCTCCAGCGTTCCGCATCCTCCGGGCAGTGCAATCACCCCGTCGGACATATCCGCCATGATCTGCTTGCGTTCGTGCATGGTTTCCGTTTCAATCAGTTGCGTAAGTCCCTTGTGATGCCAGCCCTGTTCTACCATGAAATGCGGAATCACCCCGGTAACCGTTCCGCCCGCCTGTAGCGTAGCATCACTGATGGCGCACATCAGCCCCAGACATCCCGCACCGTTTATCAGATTAATCTTCCGTTCAGCAAGTATTTTCCCCAGCTTTTCGGCAGCATCGAAATAAGCCTGGTCAATTTTAGTGCTCGAAGCACTATACACACATACATTTTTAATATCGTTCATCAGTCAGCGTTGAAGTATATCAAGACAAAAAATGAGGAATACTCCCTTCGGAATATCCCTCATCCTCTTTATTCATTTACATAACAGTCAGTTATTTAATTCCGAAAGCAGCTTTCACCTTGTCTACATAGTCCAGCTTTTCCCAGGTGAAGAGTTCTACCTCTACATCCTTGTTGCCTTCGTATGCCGATTCAAAATGCTTGGTAATCACTTTCGGTTCACGTCCCATGTGTCCGTAAGCGGCAGTTTCACTGTAAATCGGGTTACGCAGTTTCAGACGTTCTTCGATGGCACGCGGACGCATATCAAAGATTTCATCCACCTTCTTGGCAATTTCACCGTCGCTCATAGCCACCTTACTGCGTCCATATGTATTTACGTAAATATTAATCGGACGCGCTACACCAATTGCATACGAAACCTGAACCAGAATTTCGTCGGCAACACCCGCAGCTACCAGGTTCTTGGCGATATGACGTGCTGCATAAGCCGCACTACGGTCTACCTTACTAGGATCCTTTCCAGAGAATGCACCACCACCGTGAGCACCAGCACCACCGTAAGTATCCACGATAATCTTACGTCCGGTCAGTCCTGTATCCCCGTGCGGACCACCGATAACGAACTTACCGGTCGGGTTCACATGATACTTAATCTGGTCGTTGAACAACTTCAGCACTTCCGGATTATGAATTTCAGAAATAACACGCGGCATCAAGATTTCGATGACATCCTGACGTATCTTTGCCAGCATCTCTTCATCCGCCTTCAGCTGAGCTTCCTTCGAGTCGTCAGCAGGCTGGATAAACTCATCATGCTGTGTAGAAACCACAATGGTATCGATACGAACCGGACGGCGGTCGTCATCATATTCTATAGTCACCTGGCTCTTAGAGTCCGGACGCAAGTAAGTCATCACCTTACCTTCACGGCGGATTTCAGCCAGTACCATCAGCAGCTTATGTGCCAGGTCGAGCGACAGCGGCATATAGTTTTCAGTTTCATTGGTAGCGTAGCCGAACATCATACCCTGGTCGCCGGCACCCTGATTCATCGGGTCCTCACGTTCCACTCCACGGTTAATGTCAGGGCTCTGTTCGTGAATAGCCGAGAATACGCCACACGAGTTACCTTCGAACATATACTCACTCTTGGTATAACCAATCTTGTTGATTACCTCACGAGCTACACGCTGAAGATCGATATACGCTTTGGTTTTCACTTCTCCTGCCAGTACCACCTGTCCGGTAGTCACCAACGTTTCGCAAGCTACTTTTGAACTGGGGTCATAAGCCAACAGTTTGTCAAGCACAGCGTCGGAAATCTGATCCGCCACTTTATCGGGGTGTCCTTCCGACACCGATTCGGATGTGAATAAATATCCCATGTCTTTAAAATTAAAAAAGGATTAATTAAAAGTTTATCCGTGTACGGACAAGAGTAGATAGTTGTATCAGGGAAGAGTGTTATACTATGTGTTTTAGCATTTTTTTCCGTGGTTGCAAGCTACTCAAATCTTTCCACTTTTATTTTCGGCTGCAAAAATACAGATATAAATTGGAATAATTACAAAGTTATCCCTCTTTTAACATAGCTTTATATAAATTGGGCAAGCCTTTTTCTCATTTCTTCCATCGTTAGTCCCGAAACAGGGTGCACCACCTCACCGGCAATTTCCGCCAGCGGGTCCATGACGAAACTCCGTTCCCCCATCAGCGGATGCGGCAGTGTCAGTTCCGGAGTCTGCATCACCGTATCATCGTACATCAGCAAGTCGATGTCTATCGGCCGGTCACTATACACCCCCTCCACCGACTTGACCGTTCTGCCCATTTCCTTCTCGATAGCCTGCGTCAGATGCAGTACCTCCAGCGGATCGAGCAGCGTTTCCGAGCATGCCGCCGCATTCAGAAAATCATTATCCGACACAAATCCCCAGGGAGCAGTCCGATAAAAAGAAGATAGGGAAGTCACCTTCCCTATCCTGTCATTTATCAATCGGACGGCAGTACGTAAGTTTGCTTCTTTATCGCCCATGTTTGTACCCAGGCCCAAGTAAACTTTTGCCATGGTATCCGTTTATTTATCCAGTATCAGCATTGCATCCCCGTAAGTACCGAAGCGGTAATCCTCTTTCAGCGCAATGTTATAAGCATCCATCACCAGCTCATATCCGCCATAAGAGCAAACCAGCATCAGCATTGTAGACAGCGGCATATGGAAGTTGCTGACCATCGCATTAGCCAGTGAGAAATCGTATGGAGGGAAAATAAACTTGTTTGTCCAACCCTCGAATTCCTTCAGGTGTCCATCGGTACCCACAGCAGTTTCTATGGCACGCATAACGTCAGTACCTACCGCGCACACCTTATTGCCACGATCCTTGGCCTCGTTTACGATGCGGCAAGCCTCAGCCTCCACAAACATCTGTTCCGAGTCCATCTTATGCTTGGTAAGATCCTCCACATCGATATCACGGAAACCACCCAGTCCGCAGTGCATGGTAATGAAAGAGAAATCGATACCCTTTATTTCCATACGCTTCATCAGCTCACGGCTGAAGTGCAATCCCGCAGCTGGTACCGTTACAGCCCCTTCATTCTTCGCGAAGATTGTCTGGAAGCGTTCCTCATCCTCCGGTTCAGCCGGACGGTGGATAAACGGTGGCAATGGCGGTTCACCAAGCGCATAAAGCGCCTTCTTGAATTCATCGTGCGGTCCGTCGTACAGGAAACGGAGTGTACGTCCGCGTGAAGTCGTATTATCGATTACTTCCGCCACCATCGAGTCATCATCTCCGAAATAAAGCTTGTTTCCGATACGTATCTTACGAGCCGGGTCCACCAGCACATCCCACAGGCGCAGTTCCTCATTCAGCTCACGCAACAAGAACACCTCGATACGTGCTCCGGTCTTTTCTTTATTACCATATAAACGTGCAGGAAATACCTTTGTATCATTAAAGATAAATACGTCCTTGTCATCAAAATAATTCAAGATATCCTTGAATACCACATGTTCAATCTCTCCGGTAGCCTTATGAACCACCATCAGTCGCGACTCATCTCTGTACTTCGCCGGATGCAGTGCGATCTTATCTTCCGGCAACTTAAATTTGAATTGTGACAGTTTCATCTTATTATCCTTTCCTTAATCGTTTGTAATTTCTATATCCTGTTGGTCGAGCCATGCCTCAAAGTCATCCACCTGCATGCAGTCCTCCAGTCTGACATCCCCTACCCGTGTCCGTATCAGTCCGGTAAGGTGCGCTCCGCTGTTCAGCGCTTCACCGATGTCGCGTGCCAGCGCCCGGATATACGTTCCCTTGCTGCATACCACACGAATCTTGATTTCCGGCAGGTTACATTCCAGCAACTCAATTTCATCAATCACCAGCGTCTTCGGTTTCAGCTCCACCTCATCCCCCTTGCGGGCAAGGTCGTATGCACGTTTGCCGTCCACCTTACAAGCCGAAAAAGCCGGCGGAATCTGCTCTATCGTTCCCACGAAATTCTTCAGCGTATCCTCCACCAGCTGGCGTGTGATATGCTCCGTCGGATACGTAGCATCAATCTCCTTTTCCAGATCGTACGAGGGAGTTGTAGCCCCCAGTTGCAGCGTAGCGATATACTCCTTGGTGTGATACTGGAACTCCTCGATACGCTTGGTAGCCTTTCCGGTACAGATAATCATGACCCCCGTAGCCAGCGGATCAAGCGTTCCGGCGTGTCCTACCTTTATTTTCTTCACTCCCAGCTTGCGGCTGATATGATACCTCACTTTATTCACAAGCGCGAACGATGTCCATCGCAGCGGCTTGTCAAAATATAACACTTCTCCTTCTTTAAAGTTCATCCGTTTGTGTTTATGACAGCAAGCTTGTAACAATCGTGATGATACCCACGATGGCACAATACACGCCAAACCAGATCAGCTTGCCCTTCTTTACAATATTAATCATCCACTTACATGCGATACATCCCGAAACGAAAGCAGCCAGGAAGCCTACCACCAGCGATGCCGTACTGATGCCCGCACTTACCGCAGAAGCATCCTTTATAATCTTCATTCCATCCAGCAAAGCCTCGCCCAGAATTGGCGGTATCACCATCAGGAAAGAAAACTGAGCCAGTGTTTCCTTCTTGTTTCCCAGTATCAGACCGGTAGCGATCGTACTTCCCGAGCGCGACAGTCCCGGCATTACCGCACAAGCCTGCGCCAGTCCGATAATAAACGCATCCCTCATGCTGATACGTTCCTTCTGTCTCGGTTTCGCATAATAAGAGAAAGTCAGCAGTACAGCCGTCAGCAGGAGCATACATCCCACAATCAGCAGTCCCGAGCCGAAAATCTCCTCCACATAATCCTTAAAGAACACCCCCACAATGCCGATCGGAACCATTGAAATTATTATATTCAATACATATTTTGTTTCCTCGTTCAGCTGCCATTTAAACAGCCCGCGGAATATCCAGTCTATTTCCTTCCACAAGATAACCAGCGTACTCAGCACCGTTGCCACATGTACCACGATGGTAAAAGTCAGATTCTCCTCCCCCTCTATGCCAAACAGAGCCGATCCAATAGCAAGATGTCCGCTGCTGCTTACAGGCAGATATTCTGTCAGTCCCTGCAGAATACCTAAAATTAAAGCTTCTATCCAGTTCATTCTCTTGAATTATTGTTGTTGTTTTGAATACTTTTCGGTTTGCGCAGTATACCGTAAATCATGAAAATAAATCCCAGGAAGCAAACCAGCGGTGCTACCTTGATACGACGTACACTGAAAATATCAGGCTCGAAAGTCGTTTCCGTAGAGCCCGGTCCCGTCATCAGCAGGAAACCGATGATAATCACCACCATACCCGCAGCCAGCAGGATGAAGTTCGTTTTATCAAAGGCAAAGTTCTTTTTGTCCATATTGAAAAGAAAAATTGATTGGTTAGTTTCACCTATTATATATAATACAATTCACTCACTTTCATGCGGAGATACTTGTTGATGGAAATAAGTGCGCAGAGCGAAGTAATCAGCACCCCGAAAACAAAAACCGCTCCCATCACTACAACCATCACTCCCGGTGTAACCACCGCCAGCAAGTCCGGTTCATAATGCACCAGCATATACGCCAGTCCTATCAGTACCGCATCCGCCATCGTAGCAGCCAGTATCCCTATCCACATGTTGCGCAGCAAAAACGGCCGTCGGATAAACGACCAGCTGGCCCCCACCAGCTTCATGGTATGAATAAGAAAACGTTTCGAATATACCGCCAGCCGGATGGTATTGTTGATAAGCGCAAACGAAATCAGCGTAAGCAGTGCCGCCAGTCCGAGCAATACAATACTGATTTTCCGGATATTACTGTTTACCGCATCCAGCAGATCCTGCGGGTAATTGATCTCTATCACCTGCTTGTTCTTCGACTGAATCTCATCCTTTATCCACGCAACGCTGTCAGAATTTGCGTAATCCGCATTCAGCTTCACCTCGATGGAAGCCGTAAACGGATTATGTCCCAGAAACTCCGCCGGATCCGTTCCCATCGCCTCCGTCTGCTCCTTCAGCGCCTGCGCCTTCGATATATACGTCGTCTGCTTTACATATACTTCCTTGTTCAGCTGTTTCTGAAAGCGGAGAATATCCGTTTCCTTCATATCGTCACTGATCAGAATCGAGAAAGCGATATTCTCGCGGACATATACAGAAAGATTGTTGGCAGCCATTACGAAAAAAACGACTATCCCCAACAACAGCAGGACAAGCATCGTGCTGATGCTCGACGTCACGAACTGCATATCAAAGAAAGATCCCGGTTTTCTGCTCATACCCTTACTTTTTTCTGAATATGTAAATCATGGAACTGCTCTGTTCCTTTTTCACCAGCGAAGCAAACCACGCCTCCGTTCCCTTAATCATACCTTTCAGGAAAGGCATACGGCTTCCCCGGTACTTTTCCGAAAGCATGGAAACATAAAACGCGTCAAACGGCATCGGATGCCGTTCGGTCAGGATAAAATCATATTTCGCTCCGAACTGCTGCATGACAGAAGGCGTAAAATGCCACAGATGCCGCGGTACATCATACGCCGCCCACATCTCCCTGTAATGCTGTGCATCGAACGAAACCGGATTAGGTACAGCTACCACCAGTACACCACACTCCTTCAGCATGTCGGCAAGCCGTTTCCAGGTACCGTTTATATCCTGCAAATGCTCCATGACATGCCACAGCGTAATCACATCGAAGCTCCCTTTGCCGTAAGCCGCCAGCGCTTCCGGAGCCTCCACCATCAGCTCGAAATGCTCCTTGGCAAACGCCCGTGCCTGCGGGCTCTTCTCGATGGCAGAAACCTTCCATCCCCGTTTCTGCATGAAATGGCTGAAATACCCCGTACCCGTACCGATATCCAGCAAGCTTCCGTTTCGGGTACCGCAGATCCGCTCTATCAGCGAAGCCTTGCGTCCCAGCATAAATCCCCGTACATAGTGATACAGACGGTTGGCAAGTCCCTTGCGCGTATCCGTGTGCGAGATATAATCCGGCGATTCATAATACCTGCCTATCTCACTTTCGTCGGGCACATGCTGCGTAAACAAAAAACCACACGCCTTACAGCGGTAAATCGTAAATTTTTCACCGGTGGCATAATGGTCCGTACAAGTCATGACTTCCTCAAAATGCGTTTTCCTGCAGAGAGGACATGTATCTATATTGAGTATATTCACTTTATTCCCTAATTTGCTGCAAAATAACAAATAAATCGGGTATGGAGGGTGTTTTGTTAAGGTTCTTTAAGGGTATAATTCGCGTGAAAGAAAAATTGTAGGGAAATTTATAATCAAAATACTACAAATTAAGCGATGCAGGTTATCTGGGAAACTTCTGTCCGGATAACCTGCATTCGTTTATGGTAGGATTAAGGCTTATTCAACAAAGGAAATGCTTTTCCATTTATGGTCTTTCCATTCTTCTTCTTGCCAGAACTCATCCCATGTCTCTCCTTTTTTATTGATATTCAGGGTAAGGTCGACATTCTTTGTGATGGTATCGGCTGGTCCGAATGTTGTATTTTGTACTGAAATGCTTTCTTCGGCGGTCAGCTTGATTGTATTTAAGGCTGTACATTCTGTAAATACATCATCACCTAGAGCGGTTGCCTGAGGCAGGTTGACGCTGGTCAGTGCGGTACAGTTATAGAAGGCTTTGATTCCGACAGTTGTTGCCTGCGGAAGCTCTATTTCTTTCAGTGACTTACAGTTGCTGAATGCATCATCTCCGATGGTAGTTGCTTTAGGCAAGTATACTTTTTCCAGCTGTGAACAGTCGCCAAATGTATTTATTCCTGTACGGGAACCACCTTGTGAAACCAGTGTCGCGTTTCCGATTGTCGTTGCTTCCGGCAAGTTGACTTCTGTCAGTTTGGAACAAAGCCAGAATACACTACCCTCAAGGGTTTGCAATTTGGGGAAGTCTGCAACTTGCAGGGCTGTTGACATAAAGGCATTGGTACCAAGGTAAGTAACTTCAGGCATACTTACTTCTGCCAGTTTGGTGCAACTTTGGAAAGCAAAGCTGTTTACTCTGACTACGCCCGGAGCGGTGATTTTGGTCAGGTTGGTGCATTTATAGAAAGCATAATCTTGCAATTGCTGTATTTCCTGAGGCAGGATAACTTCCTGTAATCCAGAGAAATCGGAACTGCCTGTATGTCTGAAGCTTTCTGCCGGCAGCTCAGGAAGACCGTCTGCATCCCGGTCTTGCCATCCGGTTACTCCCGATAAGTCGAGTAATTCGATTTGGATACCGCTGAAAGGATTTTCATCATATAGTCCCAGTGCTTCGGAATCTCCTGTGAGTATAAAACGGGTTACACCTGCCTGAGCCGCTTCACTGATGGCTTGTGATACTTGTGCAGCGCTGGCTCCGTCGAGATGGAAGGTAGCTTGGTTGCCCTCGATATCTACAATAGAGATACTGACAGTGATTGTACAAGTAGCTGTTTTTTCTCCGGCTGTAGCTGTGATGGTAGCTGTCCCCTCGCCTATGGCTGTTACAATTCCTTCGTGTGATACTGTGGCTACTGCTTCGTCGGAAGATGTCCATGAGGCCTCTCCTGCCCCTTCTGGAAGGACTGTAGCGGTGAGCTGTATGGTTTCTCCCTTGCTGGTTAAGGTTGCTGTAGCAGGCGATATTTCTACCGACTGTACTTCTTGGGTAACAGTCACCTCACATGTTCCGCTTTTTCCGCTTACTGTGGCTGTAACGGTGGCCGTTCCTTTGCTTATACCGGTTACAGTTCCATCGGATGATACCGTAGCTATTGCTTCATCGGATGAAGTCCATGTAATATCTCCTGCCGTAGCATTTTCCGGTGATATTTGGGCTGTCAGCTGCTTTGTTTCTCCACATTCCAGACTGATGCTTTCGGGTGAAACGCTTACGCCTGTTACCGTTATTGTTACAGGTTCGTCTACCGGTTCATTGTCATCGCTTGAGCAAGCTGGTAATATACACGTCAGCAAGCACAATAAATATAAGAATCTTACTTTCATGATATGGATTGTTTGAGGTTCGTTTATCTTATAAAGAAACGGTATTCCGGGGGAATTCTTTGTCACTGAAAACAGTGATTTTTTGTTTGTGGCGTAAAATAAAAAAGCTTCCGGAGGTCAAATGAATGACTTTCCGGAAGCTTTCCTGTTGATTTATCCTGAGGATAATTATTTTTTGTAGTTTTTCAATCCTGTCTGGAGGAAGTCTACATATTTAGCAATGTCTTCGTCGTAAGAATATGACTTGTTCAGAGGCATGCCTTCGTTGTCGAGCAATACATAGAATGGCTGTGCATTGGCTCCGAACTTAGAACGTTGCAGGTAGCTCCACTTGTCACCTATTGTACGAAGAGTACGTTCTGTTCCGTTTTCTGTAACCTTTATCGGTTCTGGAAGCTTAGTCTTTTCGTCTACATACAGCGTGATAAGTACGTAGTCGTCGTTCAGCATCTGACTTACTTTCGGATCAGTCCATACAGCAAGTTCCATCTTACGGCAGTTTACGCAACCATATCCGGTGAAGTCTATCATGACCGGTTTGTTGTTCTGGCGAGCGTATTCCATACCGGCATCGAAGTCGGTAAACTTGGCGTGTACTTCATTCTTGTATAAATTGAAATCCTGAGTCTGCATAGGAGGTGCAAATGCGCTGACAGCTTTCAGAGGAGCTCCCCAAAGTCCTGGAATCATGTATACGGCAAATGCCAGTGAGATGAGTGCCAGGAAGAAACGTCCTACTCCTACCCTATTGTTGTCGTCGTCGTGAGGGAATTTGATCTTACCCAGCAGGTACATACCCAGCAGAGCAAAGATAACGATCCAGAGTGCAAGGAATGTTTCACGGTCGAGCAGTCTCCAGCCGTAAGCAAGGTCGGCTACCGACAGGAATTTCAAGGCAAATGCCAGTTCCAGGAATCCCAGTACCACCTTGATAACGTTCATCCAACCTCCGGATTTCGGCATTGATTTCAGCCATGACGGGAACATAGCGAACAGTGTGAAAGGTAAAGCCAGTGCAATGGCAAATCCTAACATACCGATAGCCGGCGCTACAACACTACCGGTAGTAGAAACTTCTACCAGCAGGAAACCGATGATAGGACCTGTACAAGAGAATGATACCAATGACAAAGTGAATGCCATCAGGAAGATACTCAGCAGACCGGTTGTTGCTTCAGCCTTGCTGTCGACAGCGTTGCTCCACTTAGACGGCAGAGTGATCTCGAATGCTCCAAAGAAAGAAGCTGCAAAGATAACCAGCATCAGGAAGAACAGGATATTGAAGATGGCATTGGTAGACAATGCATTCAGTGCACTAGCTCCGAATATCAGTGTAATAGCAAGTCCCAGCGCTACATAGATCACAACGATAGATGCACCATAGGTCCATGCGTCACGAATACCTTTCTTTTTGTCCTTAGTACGTTTCAGGAAGAAGCTGACAGTCATCGGAATAATTGGCCATACACAAGGTGTGAACAGTGCCAGAATACCTCCTACCAGACCGGTAAAGAAGATATAAATCCAGGAATGTGATTCCTGTTCTTCGGTGCTTCCGTAATTGGACAGCTCTTTGATAACCGGTTTCCAGTAATCGGTAGCTTCCTGCAACGTCTGAGGGGCAGTTGTTACGGCTGCTGTAGAATCTACTGTTTCTGTTGATTCGGCAGGTGCAGCTGCTTCTTCTGTTTTAGTTGGTGCAGATGTTGCCGAAGCGGTTGCGGCTACAGTACCTTTATAAGAAAAATCAACGCTGGTAGGTGGCAGACAGTTCTGGTCGTTGCATGCACCAAATTCCAGGTATCCGGTAATCAGATAATCACCTCCAGTGAGCTTAACTTTCTGTGAGAATTTAGCTGTACCTTCGAAGAATTTTACTTCCATTTCGAAGATAGGGTCCATCTGTTTGATTTCTTTCCCTATCGGAGTAAGTTTTCCTACCAGCTCTGCTCCTTCTATCTTGTCGATGTTGAAAGTGGCAGAAGTAGGACCTCCTTCTTGCAGGTCGGTAGAATAAACATGCCAGCCCTGGTCCATCGTACCAGTAAAAATAATTTCAGCCTCATTGGTCGAAAGGTTTTTCCATTCGGTCTTGAATCGTACCGGATCTTGCATCTGGGCGAACATGGGCAGACAGATTAACGCCATGAACAGCCAACTGAGCGTGATTCTTCTTTTCATTGTTTCTTTTCGGATTTTGAATTATAAATAAGAAATTTGTTTTTATTGTCTGGGGTTATTCGGTTACTTCGATACCTTTCAGGGTAGCAGAGCTGGATTCGGTGATACGCACACGTACAAGATCACCGATACGGTGTGTGCCACGGTCGAATACGACTACCTTGTTCTGCTCGGTACGTCCGAATAACTGTTCTTTGGAGCGTTTTGATACGCCTTCTACCAGTACCTCGAATGTCTTTCCTACATCGCGGGCATTGCTTTCGGCAGATAACTGGTTCTGCAATTCAATCATTTCGTTTAACCGGCGTATTTTAACTTCTTCGGGAACATCATCAGGCAGATGTTTCGAAGCATATGTTCCCGGTCGTTCGGAATATTTGAACATGAAAGCTGAGTCGTATGCACATTCACGCATCAGTGAAAGACTCATCTGGTGATCTTCTTCTGTCTCGGAGTGGAATCCGGAGAAGATATCAGTACTCAATCCACAGTCGGGAATGATGCGACGGATGGCCTTTACCCTTTCCAGGTACCATTCGCGCGTATATTTGCGGTTCATCAGTTTCAGAATACGCGAACTTCCGCTCTGTACCGGCAGGTGGATATGCTTGCACACGTTAGGTACTTCAGCAATGACATGCAGTGTTTCATCACTCATGTCTTTGGGATGTGAAGTAGTAAAGCGTACACGCATTTCGGGTACAGCCTCGGCAACGATACGTAACAGCATCGGGAATGTTACGACCTCTCCTTCTCGCTCGAAGCGATAAGAATTGACGTTCTGGCCTAACAGCGTTACTTCCTTATATCCTTTCTGCTGTAAATCGTGCACTTCGTTCAGAATGCTTTCCACATCACGGCTTCTTTCGCGTCCGCGAGTGTAAGGCACAATGCAATAGTGACAGAAATTGTTGCAGCCGCGCATGATAGATACGAATCCGGAAATGTGATTTCCACAGATGCGTGACGGAATGACATCGCGGTAAGTTTCAGTTGTAGAAAGCTCTACATTGATGGTCTTCTCTCCTGCCTCAACTGCGCCGATCAAATCGGGCAATGTCAGATAAGCATCCGGTCCTGCTACCAGGTCGACGTGGTGATTTTCTATCAGATCGTTTTTTACACGTTCTGCCATACATCCCAATACTCCGACAATCAGGTGCTTGCGCTTCTTTCTCAGAGAATGGAAGAACTCCAGCCGGTTCAGGATTTTCTGCTCGGCATTGTCACGGATAGAACAAGTGTTCATAAATACGGCATCAGCTTCATCGAGGCTTTCGCACGGACTGTATCCTGCCATTTGCATGATAGATGCAATGACTTCGCTATCCGCAACATTCATCTGACAGCCGTAGGTTTCGATAAACAGTTTTTTGGTTTCCAGTTCGGTTGCGGATTTAAAGTCCGCTCCCGTAGCTTCTTTTGTCATAATGTTATGTTATTATTTAATAAATTCATTTGCAAAGATATGAGTTTCTTCCCTAAAATCCATGAATGTGTTATATTTATTAGTATCTTTGGGCAAATCCTTAACATTTTGGCAGACTATGGACGAAGTGATAAAAATATTTGTTATAGTGGCGGCTATTGCTTTCGCCGCTTATCAGAATTATGCCAAAAAGGAAAAGAAAAGGAACAAACCCTCCCGTAAGAAGATGGCTAAGCCGGCAACAGTCCATGTAGAGCCGGATATTATCATGGCTGGTCAACAAAATGAATGCGTTGGGCAAAGTGTTGATAATAAGCTTAATAAAAAAAGAAAAGGAGAGGGGAGAAAGCATCGGAAGTTATCGGAAGAAGCGCCTCAGAAGGATGCGCTATCTACTGCCCAACAGCCTGAGTCAGGTAGCACTGTCCGGTTGAAGACACCTGCGGACGCAAGGCGTGCATTTATTTATTCCGAGATTTTTAACCGTAAATACTAATAAGCAGATTTTGTAAGTTTAATACTAATAATTATAAAAACACCTAATACCATGACTTATAATTTTATGACCGCAGCCGAAGCTGCCAGCTTGATAAAGGATGGAGAGATAATTGCCCTGAGCGGGTTTACGCCGGCAGGAAGTCCGAAAGCCGTAACTGCAGAGCTTGCGAGGCAGGCTGAAGAAAAACACGCCAGGGGAGAACACTTTCAGGTAGGTATTATTACGGGAGCTTCTACCGGAGATTCTTGCGACGGAGTGCTCACTCGTGCTCATGCTATTCACTTCCGTGCTCCATATACCACGAATACTGACTTCCGCAAAGCAGTCAATGCCGGTGAAATCAATTATACGGATATACATCTTTCTCAGGTTGCCCAGCGTTTGCGTTCCGGTTTTTTAGGTCATGTAACTACAGCTATCATCGAAGCCTGTGAAATTACAGAAGACGGACGGATCTATCTGACTGCAGGTGTGGGAATTACTCCGACAATTGCTCGTCTTGCCGACCGGGTGATAGTAGAGCTTAATGCTGCGCACAGCAAAAGCCTGATAGGTGTGCACGATTTGTATGAAATGGAGCGCCCTCCTTATCGTCGTCCGATTCCTATTGTACGTCCAAGCGACCGTATCGGATTGCCTTATATTCAGGTAAGTCCGGAAAAGATAGTAGGAGTGGTAGAAGTGAATCTGCCTGATGAAGCGAGAGGATTCCATGAGCCAGATCCTATTACGGATAAAATTGGTCAGAATGTAGCTGACTTCCTTGCAGCAGATATGCGCCGAGGAATTATTCCGTCTACTTTCCTTCCGTTGCAGTCGGGAGTGGGAAACATTGCTAATGCTGTACTTAGTGCATTGGGTAAGGATCCCAGTATTCCACCGTTTGAAATGTATACGGAGGTTATTCAGAACTCAGTCATCAAATTGATTAAAGAGGGTAGAATCAAGTTTGGAAGTACTTGTTCACTCAGTGTTACAAACGACTGTCTGCAAGATATTTATGATAATATGGATTTCTTCCGTCACAAGCTTGTACTTCGTCCGTCGGAAATATCTAACTGTCCGGAAGTTGTTCGTCGTATCGGTGTCATTTCAATGAATACAGCTATCGAAGCGGATATTTACGGAAATGTAAACTCAACTCATATCTGCGGTACGAAGATGATGAATGGTATCGGTGGTTCGGGCGACTTTACCCGCAGTGCTTATATCTCTATCTTCTCTTGTCCGTCGACGGCAAAAGGAGGATGTATCAGTTCAATCGTGCCGATGGTTTCTCACCTCGATCATAGTGAACACTCTGTAAATGTGATTATCACCGAACAGGGTATTGCTGATTTACGTGGAAAGAGTCCGATGGAACGTGCACAGGCTGTAATCGAAAACTGTGCACATCCAGACTATAAACAACTGTTGTGGGATTATCTGAAGATTTCTACCAAGGGACAGACTTGCCACAGTTTGTCGGCGGCGTTGGGTATGCATCAGGTTTTCATCAAACAGGGTGATATGCGTCTGACTAACTGGGCTGACTTCGAAAAGTAACTTTTTAATTTATCTGATATCGATTCCCCTCTGGGCTCCGTTATTGTTTCTGCTTTACAGAAAAACGGAAAGCTCAGAGGGGAATTTTCTTTTTGGGTATAGCTGCTGTTGGGAAAAACTCTTTTGATAAGCTTGTTGAAAAGTGTATTTGTATGTAAACAGGGATGTGAAATGAGTGTGAATATCTCTGTTAAAATCCTTGTTCTATATGGGGATGTGATAGATATATATTTCTGATAAATAGAATTTTAGTTATTGTTTCAACAGGTGTTAACAACCTGTTAGTAATAGTTGATTATTCCGTTAAAAACCTGATAAGTATTAGTGTGAAAAGATGCAGTATAATTAATTGTTGAGCAATGGGGAAAAAGCGGCAGGAATGTCAACTAGGGGAGGAGTATGAGTTAATAGGCTGCAAGATAACGGATTGGTCGGATATTTGTTAGCGGAAAAATCGGTTTTATTCCCGAAGTCTTACTATCTTTGCACGGTATTGTGGGAAATAGTAAAAATCAAATATATAACATCACTATGGAATATAATTTCAGAGAGATCGAGAAAAAATGGCAGCAAAAGTGGGTAGACAACAAAACCTACAAGGTTGTCGAAGACGAATCGAAAAAGAAGTTCTATGTACTGAACATGTTCCCTTATCCGTCGGGAGCAGGACTTCATGTTGGTCACCCGCTGGGCTACATTGCCAGCGATATTTATGCTCGTTACAAACGCTTGCAGGGCTATAATGTATTGAATCCGATGGGATACGATGCTTATGGTTTGCCTGCTGAACAATATGCAATTCAGACCGGTCAGCATCCGGCTATCACTACCGTAAACAATATTAACCGTTACCGCCAGCAGTTGGATAAAATTGGTTTTTCATTCGACTGGGACCGTGAAGTTCGTACTTGTGAGCCGGGTTATTATCACTGGACTCAATGGGCTTTCCAGAAAATGTTCAACAGCTATTATTGCAATACTTGTGGAAAAGCTGAACCTATCAGTGAACTGATCAAGCATTTCGAGGAGAAAGGAACAGAAGGACTGGATGTAGCCTGTAGTGAGGAACTGAGCTTTACAGCAGAAGAATGGAAAGCAAAGAGCGAAAAGGAACAGCAGGAAGTGCTGATGAACTACCGTATTGCTTATTTGGGTGAAACTATGGTTAACTGGTGTCCGCAACTGGGTACTGTACTTGCTAACGATGAAGTAGTGGACGGCGTATCTGAACGTGGTGGTTATCCGGTGGTGCAGAAGAAGATGCGTCAGTGGTGTCTGCGTGTGTCAGCATATGCTCAGCGCTTGCTCGACGGACTGGAAACTGTAGATTGGACTGATTCTCTGAAAGAAACACAGCGTAACTGGATTGGTCGTTCGGAAGGTGCAGAGGTACGTTTCAAGGTAAAAGACAGCGATTTGGAATTTACCATCTTTACTACTCGTGCCGATACTATGTTTGGTGTTACTTTCATGGTGCTGGCTCCTGAAAGTGAACTGGTTCCTGTACTGACAACTGAGGCACAGAAAGCAGAAGTGGAAGCTTATCTGGACCGTACGAAGAAGCGTACCGAACGTGAACGTATCGCCGATCGCCGTGTTACCGGTGTATTTAGTGGTTCATATGCAGTGAATCCGTTTACTGGTGAATCTGTTCCGGTATGGATCAGCGACTATGTATTGGCTGGATATGGTACAGGAGCCATTATGGCTGTTCCGGCTCACGATAGTCGTGACTATGCTTTTGCAAAACACTTCAACTTGCCTATCGTTCCATTGGTAGAAGGATGTGATGTGTCGGAAGAAAGCTTCGATGCTAAAGAAGGTATCGTATGTAATTCTCCGAAAGCAGGAGCTACTCCGTATTGCGACTTGAACCTGAACGGACTGACTATCAAAGAAGCTATTGCCACAACCAAAAAATATGTGAAGGAGCATCAGTTGGGCCGTGTAAAAGTAAACTATCGTTTGCGTGACGCTATTTTCTCTCGTCAGCGTTATTGGGGTGAACCGTTCCCTGTTTATTACAAGGATGGTATGCCTTATATGATCGATGAGAGCAAGTTGCCACTGGAACTTCCTGAGGTAGATAAGTTCTTGCCTACGGAAACCGGAGAACCTCCATTGGGACATGCTACTAAGTGGGCATGGGATGTGGTTAAAGGTGAAGTCGTAGAAAATTCTAAAATAGATAACGTAACTGTTTTCCCACTTGAACTGAATACCATGCCGGGATTTGCTGGTTCATCGGCTTATTATTTGCGTTACATGGATCCGCACAATGATCAGGCACTGGTTTCTGAGAAAGCCGACCATTACTGGCAGAATGTTGATTTGTACGTAGGTGGTACAGAACATGCTACCGGACACTTGATTTATTCTCGTTTCTGGAACAAGTTCCTGTTCGATCTGGGTGTAAGTGTTAAGGAAGAACCATTCCAGAAGCTTGTTAATCAGGGTATGATTCAGGGACGAAGCAATTTCGTTTACCGTATCAAGGATACTAATACATTCGTTTCATTGGGCTTGAAAGATCAGTACGATGTGACTCCGCTTCATGTAGATGTTAATATCGTTTCAAATGATGTATTGGATGTAGAAGCTTTCAAGAACTGGCGTCCGGAATACAACAATGCCGAATTTATTTTGGAAGACGGCAAGTATATCTGTGGATGGGCTGTAGAAAAGATGAGTAAATCGATGTATAACGTAGTGAATCCGGATATGATTGTAGAGAAATACGGAGCTGATACACTGCGTATGTACGAAATGTTCCTCGGACCGGTAGAGCAGTCTAAACCATGGGATACAAACGGAATCGATGGTGTTCACCGTTTCTTGAAGAAACTCTGGAACTTGTTCTACGACCGTCAGGGCAACTTCATGCCAGCAGAAGGAGAACCGACTAAAGAGGAGTTGAAGGCTGTTCATAAGTTGATTAAGAAAGTAACTGGTGATATCGAAACCTTCTCTTACAATACTTCTATCAGTGCATTCATGATTTGTGTGAATGAACTGACTTCACTGAAGTGCCGTAACAAGGCCGTGTTGAGCGACTTGATTGTCATCATTGCTCCATTTGCTCCTCATCTGGCAGAAGAGTTGTGGGAAGCTTTGGGCAATACAACATCTGTTTGTGATGCACAATGGCCGGCATTTAATGAAGAATATCTGAAGGAAGATAGTGTAAAATATACCATTTCTTTCAACGGAAAGGCTCGTTTCACTATGGAGTTCCCTGCAGATGCAGATAATGATACGATACAAGCTGCTGTAATGGCTGACGAACAATCTCAAAAATGGATTGAAGGAAAGACTCCTAAAAAGGTCATTATTGTTCCGAAGAAGATTGTAAATATTGTACTTTAATAGCAGTCGTTTTATGGAAACGATTCTGAAGAAAAAAATTGGCAGGGAGTCGAAAGACTACCTTGCCATTACTTTCGGACTGATATGTTATGCACTGGGATGGGTAGCTTTTCTGCTTCCTTATCAGATCACGACAGGAGGAGTCAGTGGTATTGCCGCTATTATTTATTATGCTACAGGAGTAGAAATTCAGGTTTCTTACTTTGTGATTAATGCTGTTTTTCTGGGGTTTGCCTTGAAGATTCTGGGACCAAAGTTCAGTGTAAAGACGATATATGCTATTTTCATGCTGACTTTCCTGCTTTGGTGGTTTCAGGTTCTGTTCAGGGGCAGTGACGGAAATCTCCCGCAACTGCTTGGTCCGGGACAAGAGTTTATGGCTTGTGTAATAGGAGCCGGATTACTGGGCTTTGGAATAGGTATTGTATTTTGTAATAACGGTAGTACGGGAGGTACTGATATTATCGCATGGATTATCAACAAGTACAAGGATGTTACTTTGGGACGTATGATGATGTATTGCGATATTGTAATCATTTCGTCGTGCTATTTTATCTTTCATGACTGGAAGAGAGTTTTGTTTGGCTTCTGTGTTTTGTTCATTATGAGCATAGTTATCGACTATGTAATAAACAGTACTCGTCAGTCGGTTCAGTTCCTGATATTCTCACGGAAATATGAACAGATTGCGGAAGGTATTTCTACCAAGATAGACCGTGGAGTAACTCTTCTTGATGGACAGGGCTGGTACAGTAAACAAGATATAAAAGTTATTGTTGTATTGGCAAGAAAAGGCGAATCACTTGATATCTTCCGTCTGGTGAAGGATATTGATCCTGATGCGTTTATTTCCCAAAGCAATGTAGTAGGCGTGTATGGAGAAGGATTCGACAAGCTGAAAGTAAAATAAACGAAAGTAAAAGTAAATATTTCTCTAAGATATATTTAAAATAGAATAGGTTTTTCCGTTTAATTTGTATTATCGGAAAAACTTATTTTATTTTGTACCATATTAGTGGTATAATTCTTAAATCTGTAATATGAGATGCATGTGGAAAGTTATTCCGATGATGTTTTTAGCTAGTTTTTTATCTTTTGGCACTTCTGTATGGGGCAATGCGTTAGCTCAGAATCTCTTTCTTCATACTAACTGGGAGTTTTCCAAGTATGGAAGCCACGAATGGCTTGCTGCACAGGTTCCGGGCACGGTACATCAGGATTTGATTGCTCACGATAAGTTACCCGATCCTTTTTATGGGATGAATGAAAAAGAAATACAATGGGTTGAGAATGAAGACTGGTTGTATCGTACGTCTTTTGTATTAACAGAAGAACAATCGGCACATGAGGAAATCTTTTTGGTATTTGAAGGACTTGATACTTATGCGGATATATTCCTGAATGGTGCATTATTACAAAGAACCGATAACATGTTTGTCGGATATCGTATTCCTGTCAAGCGAAATTTAAGAAAAGGAGAAAACAAACTGCTTGTACGTTTTCGTTCCCCAATCCGTGAGGTAATGCCTCAATGGGAAACCAATGGCTTTGATTATCCTGCTGCTAACGACCATTATCCACAGAAACTGAGTGTGTTTACCCGTAAAGCCCCTTATTCCTATGGATGGGACTGGGGAATCCGGATGGTTACTTGTGGCATCTGGCGACCTGTATATCTGGAATTTACCAACAAGGCTGTAGTAGAAGATTATTTTGTACATCAGAAGTCGGTTACTTCCGAACGTGCAGAAATAGACAACCGCCTGGAAGTAAACAATATTACCGGAACGGTTCAGGAAGCTCAGATAAAAGTGACTTGTGCTTATCGGAATGAACAGGCTGGAAGTGTAGAAAAGACTGTCTGCTTACAGCCAGGTGTGAATAATTTGTCACTGCCTTTATCGATTGATTCTCCGCATCTTTGGATGCCTAATGGGTGGGGAGAAGCTGCCTTATATGCATTTGAAGTATCGGTATGTGTAGATGGTAAGCTTGTTGCAAAAAAACAACACCAGATCGGATTGCGAACGGTGCGTGTTGTCCATGAAAAGGATAGCTTAGGAATGAGTTTCTATTTTGAAGTGAATGGCATTCCGATGTTTGCCAAAGGTACTAATCTGATACCTTCAGACGCTCTTCTGCCACGTGTAACCCGTGAACGATACGTTCGCCTGCTGGATGATGTACAGGCTGCGCATATGAATATGATACGCGTATGGGGTGGGGGAATCTATGAAGACGATGCCTTTTTTGAGGAAGCTGATAAAAGAGGTATTCTTGTCTGGCAGGATTTTATGTTTGCTTGTACACCTTATCCGCATGACCCGGCTTTTTTGAAGCGAGTTTCGGAAGAAGCAGTATATAATATCAAGCGTTTACGGAATCATGCTTCTTTGGCAATGTGGTGTGGTAATAATGAAATATATGAGGGCTTGCGTTATTGGGGCTGGAAGAAAAAATATGCTCCTGAGATATATCAGCAAATGTTGGATGGATATGACGTATTGTTCCGCCGGCTTTTGCCCGAGAAAGTAAAGGAGTTCGATCCGGGACGCTTTTATCTGGAAGGATCGCCTTATGAAGCCAATTGGGGACGGCCTGAAAGCTGGAAGATCGGCGATAGTCATAACTGGGGAACTTGGTATGGACAGAAACCTTTTGAAACGCTGGATACAGAGATTCCGCGTTTTATGAGTGAGTTTGGTTTTCAGTCTTTTCCGGAGATGAAGACGATACGTACATTTGCTTCGCCGGCAGACTACGGTCTGGAGTCACCGGTTATGAATGCCCATCAGAAAAGTACGATTGGCAACTTCCTGATTAAGAAAACAATGGGTATTTATTATCATGTTCCGGAAAAGTTTGAGGATTTAGTTTATATGGGACTTGTTCTGCAGGGATATGGAATGCGTCACGGAATGGAGGCACATCGCAGAAACCGACCTTATTGTATGGGTAGTTTGCTCTGGCAACTAAATGACAGCTGGCCGGTTGTGTCATGGTCGGGTATCGATTATTATGGAAACTGGAAGGCTATGCATTACCAGACTCGCCGGGCTTTTGCTCCGGTATTGATAGATGCAATTCGTGAAGGTGATAAACTGCGCTATTATGTGCTTTCGGATGTATTGAAGAGCGAAAAAGCAATATTGCAGATAGAACTTATGGATTTTAATGGAAAAGTATATCGCAGGCATCAGGTAGAAGGTACGTTGCCAGCTAATGCTTCTGCTGTCTTTTATGAAGAAGACTGGAATAAAGCATTCGCAGCTTGTGATACGACTACTTCATTTATACATATGACTTTACGTAGTGGTGTTGACCGGAGGGTACTTTCAGACGAAGTATATTATCCGGTGTTTGCCAAAAAGCAACATTTGCCCCATCCTGAAATAAGTTGTAAGATACGAAAGAAAGATGGAGCTTATGAGCTGACATTAAAATCCAAACAACTGGCTCGTGATGTATTTGTAGAAATACCTGTTCAGGGAGTACGTTTCTCTGATAATTTCTTCGACCTGCTGCCTGGAGTACCTAAGAAGATTTTGGTTACTTCGGCTGACGGAACACCTTTGGAAGATATTTCCGTAAGCTTGCATCAATTGAGCGATATTGTGTCATTCTAATTACTAACTTTAATATTATTATCATGAAACCATTTTCGAAATTTAACTGTCTGGGGCTGGCGTTTGCCGGAATGATGATTACATCGTGTACGGATAAGCCAACGGCTGTCGCTGATTATCAGATTGTGCCTATGCCTCTTGAAATTACCACACCTCAACAAAGTGGATTTTTGCTGAAGAGTGGAGAAACTATTTATTACACTGCCGGTAATGAAAAAATGAAGAAAAATGCCGAATTCCTGGCTTCTTTTATTAAAGAACAGACCGGTATTGAACTGAAGGTACAGGAGGGTGATAAAGAAAGCGGAATCGTATTGAAATTAGGACTGGAGGCAACTTCTCCAGAGGCTTACCATCTGACTGTCGACGGAGGAAAGGTTGTCATTGAGGCTCCTTCAGAAGCTGGTGTATTTTATGGAATCCAGACATTGCGTAAATCTGTTTCTGTTCATGAAGGAGGTGGTGCAATCGAGCTTCCTGCTGTAGAAATAAACGATACACCGCGTTTCAGCTATCGCGGAATGATGCTTGATGTTGGCCGTCATATGTTTACGATGGATGAAATCAAAACGTATATTGATATGCTTGCACTGCATAATATCAACCGTTTACACTGGCATCTTTCTGAAGACCAAGGCTGGCGTATCGAAATAAAGAAATATCCGAAACTGACAGAAATCGGTTCAAAACGTAGTGAAACTGTTATAGGACGTAACTCGGGAAAATACGATGGAAAGCCTTACGGTGGTTTCTATACTCAGGAACAAGCCAAAGAGATTGTTGCTTATGCTGCAGAACGCTATATAACCGTTATTCCTGAAATAGACCTTCCGGGGCATATGCAGGCTGCATTGGCTGCTTATCCAGAACTAGGATGTACAGGTGGTCCGTATGAAGTTTGGCGTATGTGGGGAGTTTCTGATAATGTACTATGTGCCGGAAATGACAAAACAATTCAGTTTATTAAGGATGTGCTGGCTGAAATTATTGAAATCTTCCCGTCAGAATATATTCATGTAGGTGGAGATGAATGTCCGAAAGATAAATGGAAAACTTGTCCGAAATGTCAGGCTAGAATCAAGGCTTTGGGTATCAAAGGCGACAGCAAACATTCAAAAGAAGAATACCTGCAAAGTTATGTGATAAGAGAAGCAGAAAAGTTCTTGAATGAACATGGACGTAACATTATCGGATGGGACGAAATCTTGGAAGGTGGTCTGGCTCCTAATGCAACTGTTATGTCATGGAGAGGTGAATCCGGAGGTATTGAGGCTGCACGCCAGAAGCATAATGTTATCATGACTCCGAATACATACTTGTATTTTGACTATTATCAGGCTAAGGATACAGAAACAGAACCGTTGGCTATCGGAGGTTATTTGCCTATGGAAAGAGTATATAGCTACGAGCCAATGCCGTCTGCCTTGACTCCGGAAGAACAGAAATACATTACCGGTGTACAGGCTAATCTGTGGACAGAATATATTCCTACTTTTGCACAGGCACAGTATATGGTATTGCCACGTATGGCTGCTCTTTGCGAAACTCAGTGGAGTGCTCCTGATAAGAAGAAAGATTACGAGGGATTCTTGAAGCGTACAGTGCGCCTGATGGATATTTACAAGCTGAAGGGCTGGAACTATGCTACTCATATTTTGGATGTGAAAGTCAATATTGCTCCAAATCAGGAAACAGGTAAGTTGGATGTCAGTGCATATACCGTTGACAATGCTCCGATATACTATACACTCGACGGAACAGAACCGACAGCAGCCTCTTTGAAATATGAAGATGGACTGTCAATTGACCAGGCTTGTGTATTGCGTATGACAGCAGTGCGTCCGGAAGGCAATTCACGTATTACTTGTGATACTATTTCTTTCAGTAAATCGACTGCCAAACCTATTTCTATGCTTCAGCCCATTAATAAAGCATATGAATTTAATGGGGCGCCTACCTTGGTAGATGGTATGACTGGTAACCGCAATTATAAGACTGGTCATTGGATTGCGTTTTATAAGAATGATATGGAGGCAGTTATCGATTTGAAAGAAGCAACAGAAATCAGTTCGATGACATTGCGTGCCTGTGTAGAAAAAGGTGATTGGATATTCGATGCCAGAGGTATTTCTGTTGAGGTTTCGGATGATAATAAGGCATTCAAACAGGTTGCTTCAGAGTCTTATCCGGCAATGAAGGAAACTGATCCGAACCAGATTTACGTACATACCTTGAACTTTACTCCGGTAAAGACACGTTATGTCAAAGTAAAAGCTTTGTCGGAAAAGAGTATTCCAGCATGGCATGGTGGAAAAGGTAATCCGGGATACTTATTTGTAGACGAAATTATTTTGAATTAATATAGGCTGACTATGTGTGGAAGTCCGGTTTCTGTAAAGAAGCCGGACTTTTTTATAATGAGGAAGACTGTTTTTGCAGCGAAATAGCAGACGGAAAGTAGAGGATGGTTGCCTGAGTATGTGTATCTTTGTGAAGAAATATGATAGATAAAATTGATTATGAAAAAGAAACTGGTTTTTGCAACGAATAATGCACACAAGTTAGATGAGATACGTGCCATATTAGGAGATAGGGTAGAGGTGCTGAGTCTGAAGGATATCCATTGTGAGGCAGATATTCCGGAAACGGCTGATACGCTGGAGGGAAATGCTGCTCTGAAAGCTGAATATATTTATAAAAACTATGGTCTGGATTGTTTTGCCGACGATACGGGTCTGGAGGTTGAGGTCCTGGGAGGGGCTCCGGGAGTCTATTCGGCCCGATATGCTGGAGGAGAAGGGCATGATTCGGAAGCTAATATGAAAAAACTGCTTGTAGAGCTGGAAGGAAAGACCAACCGTAAAGCGCAATTCCGTACGGCTATTTGCCTGATCGAGGGTGGAACGGAACATCTCTTCGAAGGAGTTGTAAAAGGCGAAATAATCGAAAAAAAACGCGGTTGTTCAGGATTTGGCTATGATCCTGTTTTTGTCCCCGAAGGTTATACTGAAACATTTGCCGAGATGGGCAATGAAGAAAAGAATAAAATCAGCCATCGGGCAAGGGCTACACAGAAGCTTTGTGATTATTTGAAATGTGAATAATACTGATAATCTGCGGGACTGCATCCAATCGAAAAGAACTGCTGAATGATTGATTCAGGCTGGTTCTGAATAGGATGAAGTCCCGTAGTTTTTTGTGTATGATTATTTGCAGATTTCCTTGAGGTATTGTTCTACTTTCTCAAAGAAAAGTGAAATGTGTGCTCCGTCTGTAAAAGCATGACTTACAGTCAGTGCAATAGGCATGATACGCTTGCCTTCGCGTATGATGGCCTTACCGGCATTCATCAGCGGATAATCCAGTGGATGTCCTACTTCCTGTTGGGTGTAGGTTATCGAAGTGAAATATAGTTTTGGAGTGGCACTTAGCAGGATTACATCAAAATCTCCTTGTTTATAAATGCTTTTATCGGTTCCGTATGGATCACCATCTTCAGGAATAGATGTGACAATGTGTCTGGCTTCGGTATAAAATGCTTCGAAATCAACATGATAAGGGATGCGTACCGTATAAAATGTTTTGCCGGGTACAGCAATAGGGGAAATGACATCCACTGTATCATGATAGACTACTTGTCCGTTTTTATCCCAGCGATAACGGAACTCTTTTATCTCGTTGGCAGCGCGCAATATGGCATAAAGATAATACAGAAAAAATGATTTTCCGTTGGCTTTGGCGTGGTTGTAAGCTTCAGTACAGTCTACTTCACTGGTGATAGCAATCCATGAATTCGCAAATCCACGGAAAAAGTTATAGTTGTCTTTCCGTTCCCAGGTTTCAATATCTACTATATGTTTCATTTATTCTTGAATTTTTGAGCTACTTTTTGATAGGTAGGCATAGATATTCCCAAACGCTCACCCAAATCAATCATATCGAATAACATACCTTGTATCTCCGACGCATGTCCTCGGGCAAGGTCTTTTTGCATGGATGCTGTACTGTGCGGGTCGAGCTTATCTATTACTTTCAAATTGTAAGAAACAGGATCTTCCGGATAAGAAATTCCCATCTTGTGTCCGATTTCTGCACTTTCTCTGGAAAGTCCGATAAATGTATCTCGTACTTCACCTTCGTGTTGTACTTCTCCCATTGGTACATCGTGATATGCTCCAGTACATGCCATTGCCGAAATAAATGCCCATTTGATAAATGTGTCGCGGTTGATATCATCGGAAACATCGACTTTGATACCGCAACTTCTGACATCCTCTGCAATTGCTTCAATACGTTCCTGAGAAACTCCCTGCTCCGGACGTGCTCCGAATACCAGCCGGAAAATGCTTCCCATCTGAGTGATTTCGCCTTCACCTGAAACAAATCCTACGATGTAGATACAGCCATCGAGAACAGTTACTTCAGGTGTCAAACGACCAATACGTGGTCCTGTACCATAAACATTTAAAATAGGAATAACCAGTGTATGAGGTGCTGAAGCACGTTCTATTACCTCCTTGACAGAGTCGATGGAATATCCTTTTACACAGACAAATATCACATCTGCTTTCCCTTGGTATTCTTCTGCTGTACAGGCGTTTACTTTCAGATAGTGTTCGCCTTTCAAATCTGATTTCAGATGCAGCCCATAATTACGGATATTCTCGAGGTGTTTTCCCCGTGCAATGCATGTGACTTCTTTTCCTGCCAGAGCAAGAAATCCGGCGATACTTCCTCCTACGCCGCCAGTACCTATAATAAGATAATTCATGGTTTTTTGTTTTAGGATTAAAAAAAGAAATCGGTCGCTGATGAGCGGCCGATTTTCTAAAATGGTATATTATACGTTAAAGCGGAAATGCATGATGTCTCCGTCTTCTACGATATAGTCTTTTCCTTCTACATTCAGTTTACCAGCCTCGCGTACAGCTGCTTCCGAACCGTATTTGATAAAGTCGTCGTACTTGATGACTTCTGCACGGATAAATCCTTTCTCGAAGTCAGTATGAATAACTCCGGCACATTGAGGAGCCTTCCATCCTTTATGGAATGTCCATGCGCGGACTTCCATCTTTCCAGCAGTGAAATAGGTTTCCAGATTCAGCAGCTTATAGGCTGAACGAATCAGACGACTGACTCCCGATTCTTCCAGTCCCACTTCCTGAAGGAACATCTGACGGTCTTCGTATGTTTCAAGTTCTGCAATGTCGGCTTCTGTCTTGGCTGCAACAATTAATATTTCTGCTCCCTCTTCTTTGACAGCTTCGCGTACTTGCTCTACATATTTGTTACCATTTACAGCACTGGCTTCATCTACATTACATACGTACATTACAGGCTTGGAAGTAAGCAGGAAAAGTTCATGAGCGATCTTTTGTTCGTCTTTAGTTTCGAACTGCACGGTACGTGCTGATTTTCCCTGTAATAATGCTTCACGGTAGCGAACCAGTACTTCATAAGTTTGCTTAGCTACTTTGTCGCCTCCGGTCTGAGCTTGTTTCTGTACTTTTTGAATACGGCTTTCTATTGTTTCGAGGTCCTTCAGCTGAAGCTCTGTATCAATGATTTCTTTGTCGCGTACAGGATCTACACTACCGTCGACATGAGTAACATTTTCATCATCGAAACAACGTAGTACATGAAGAATTGCGTCTGTTTCACGGATGTTTGCCAAGAATTTATTTCCTAATCCTTCACCTTTGCTGGCTCCTTTTACCAGACCTGCGATGTCTACAATTTCTACAGTTGTAGGTACTATACGGTCGGGGATAACCAATTCTGCCAATTTGTTAAGACGTTCATCTGGAACAGTGATTACACCAACGTTAGGTTCTATTGTACAGAAAGGGAAGTTGGCTGCTTGAGCCTTTGCATTCGATAAACAGTTGAAAAGAGTCGATTTTCCTACATTGGGCAAACCGACAATGCCACATTGTAAAGCCATAAATAGATGTATTTCTTTATTTAAATATCTGATAATCAATATAATAAAAGAGGGGTATTTTTAGTTGGGTAACAAAAATAGTAACAATTGTATTTTTTTAACACTTTAAAAAGATACCTGTTTCCCTCTTTTATTGCTGCAAAGTTACTCATTTATTAGATATAAGCAAATCATTCAGTTATACAAAAAAAGAGTGTATTAATTTGAATACACTCTTTTATATTTTTAATTACTGTCTTGCGCTGTTTAAGACACATTCCTTTTGCAGATAGAGTTTTGCCAACTTGTTAGTTAGCTTTATTTCCTCATTAATGTTTGTTACATGACGTTTCTGTCTTTCCAGTTCTCCTATCTGCCTGTTGAGTTCTTCAACCTTATTTCTTATTTTCCAATATTCCATATCAAAATAAATTAGCTATGTTATTCAATATTTTTTCTTCTTCCGGTGTGAGTTCTTCGTTTTGTGGAATACCACACATTTCATCAGCCATTAAGTCTATTTCTTCATCGGAAAAAGCCCTCATATCTGCCATGGCCTCCCTGTATTCCTTCTTTGCTTCTTCAAGTTGCTTTTGTAAACGAATATCCTCTCTAGCATCATTATGGGGATTGCTTGTATTTGCCAATTCTTTTGTAAGAAATATATCCATCTCTTTTTTAGCTCTTTGAAGTTTTTCTTCTGCAATAATCAATCTTCTTTCTTTTTCATTTACTGCCATAATCTTTAATTTTAATATTTTCTACAATGTTATTATTCTCTTCTGCTGTTATAGCTGCATCAGTTTCTTTCATTAAAGTTAAAAACCAATTATCTCTTATCTCATTTAATTCTGGAATATCGTTTGTTTCTATAAATCCATTTTGTAGCCATTTCAGCAACAATATTTTTTTCTTTCTGTCAATCTGTATTTTCATATTCTGTATTCTTTATTAGATTGTTAATAATCTGCTGTAATTGCTCATCAGTTAGACTATCAAAATCAAGTTTAACCTGCTGTGATGCTTGTTTAGGTATAGCATATTGCATCAATTTTTCAAAAAATATCAATCTATCTTTTGGAGCTAATTTTTTCAAATCCTTTTCCATCTGTAAACGGTTATTGTTTATCAAATCAGTTATCCAATTTTTAAGAGTGCCTGTAACTTTATTAGGAGTTCCCGCCGCTCTGCCTCCCAACCGTCCTCTGCCGTCATTCTTCTGTCTTGCCATAAATCAATGTTTTAAGCTTGTATTTCAGTTTTTCAATTTCCCCCAAAGTATAATCACCAACATTTCTACATTTCAGAAATTCACTTCCGTCTGTATCAAATAGTTTTGTTACATCTAACATTATATGTCCGTTGCTGTCTGTTGTGATTATATCTTTACTTTTTAAAGTAGTGAATACTACTGCATCAGTTCTTGTTTTCATACTATTTCTTACTTCTTTAGTTTGTTACCAAAATTTGGGTACAAATACATCTTATTATAAGACTTTACACATAAGCCCCAACATTTTTAACCTCGTTGTCAAGTTCCTTTATAAGTTCATCGGAAACCGATATTTCCGCTTTTGTCGCTACGTCTTGAATTTTCTTTTTCAATCTGGTGTAACATTTCCTGTCCTCAAAGGTTCTGGCTTCTTTCAGTTCTTCTAAAAAAGCCGTTATTTGCGTTTGGTCACTCTGATTAATCAATCGTGCAACCAACACATTAAAAGCGTCTGAAACGGTCTTAATTTCACTCATAATATTTGTTTTAACTTGGTTCTGCTTGGATATTGAAAAATAACAGTCTTGGTATCGTTTTACCATTTGCCGATAAAATTCTTTTTCTGATAATGTTGAGGCTGTAACTTCTGATACTCCTAACTGTTGGGGTAACCTTTGGTTATATCTCATTTCATATTTCAGTAAGTTTGCATCATTAAAGCCATCGGGTAGCGTCATTCCCTTAACTGCTGCATCCGCTTTCTTATCATAGAACACAAATACTTTAGGCTGCTGTTTTCCTTTTGGCTTATAGTATAGTGTTCCAACATCAAAATGATACCTTTGTAATCGTGGCATATCTCCTAATCTTCTTAAATAGTCCTCTGGGTTGTGCCTCATCACAAATTGAGTACCAAACTCCAAACCTGTTATCTTTGCATCCGATATATTTAAATGCAGGCTATCAGATAGCTTTTCCATCGCCTCCGCTGTGCTGTGCCTGTCAAGTGGATAAATATTGTTTGGATATAGATATTTAGACAAACTGCCGATTATTGAAATACCACCTGTAAAGACTGAAACCTTTAAGCCATCCAGACTACCAAAGGTTCTTATTTCACCTGTTGCATGGTCTATTTGGTCTTTAGCGTTATCTAAAAATTTTCCTACATCTGGGGTTGCTCTCGTTCTGGCTGCCCATAATTTTAACTTATCGTACATTGTTACCAATTTTTGCCCACAAACAACATATTATTATAAGGCTTTAGCCTGTTTTCTTAACTGATTGATAGCCTCATCAAAACCGCCCATAATTAACTGTTTGCAATAAGAAGGTATCAATACCTTTGCACCATCCAAAACAATTAGTTCTATGAATGTCGGTCTTATTTGTTCTGCTGTTGTTGCTGCCGTTTTGTCTTGGTGTACGATAAACAGGAAACCGTCATTACGATATTCATAAAAGGGATTTTCTATTTTCTTGCTGCTGTAAACTTTGTCAGCCAAAGGGTAGCCGTATGCAAAACCGCTTAACTTGCCATCTACAAAATAATCTTTCAATCCTGTAAAGTTGAGGCTGTTTTTAGCTTGCAGCCTCATAGACGGTACGTTTGCGCCCTCTTTTAGCTTTTCCATCAGATACATAGATACAAATCCATTTCTGCCTTTTATTTGTTCCATAGGCTCATAATATCCTGCTTCTGATTTAATAGTGTATTTGGGTGTGGTTTTGCTGTTATTATCAAATTCCAATATTCCATAATAACGGATAGGAGGTATTATCATTTCAAAGCTCCTTTCTGAATACGATTTGAAACAATATTAGCAGCTATTCTTTGCTCTAACTCTTCATTAGTTTCTACTTTGTTTTGTTTCATCCATGCTTCTATCTCGGCACGGTCAAAGTATATTATTTTAGCGTTTTTATAATGTGGTATCTGTTGTGAGTATGTGAGTTTATACAAATAACTTTTGCTTAATCCTGTCAAAAGTGAAACATCATCTAATACCAATACATTTTTAGCTGCTAATAAGCTGTAACGCTCTATTCTGTCTAATTGCTTTTTTATTTCTTCTGCCATATTTGCACAATTTTAAAATTAATAATTGAGCGTGTACTTTGCTCGGTATTGTAATTACAATGCAAATATCAGAAAGTATGGAAATAAAAAAACACACCGTTGTGAAAGCGGTGTGTTTTAAGTAAGTTTGTAGTTATTCAAACAATATATCTATTTTTTCAAATCTGGTTGGTTCAAACTTTGTATTTGATTTCATCCAATTTTGTTTTGCGTTCTTTATTTTGTTCACGCCTTCTTTTTTCCCCTTATACTGAAATAGATTTTCAAATGGTTGCCATAAGGTTACTATATTACCATCCTTATCCATTTTTGTAGTTAAGTCTAAATGATGGCTCATTTTTTCTGCAAAGTAAGCTAATAGTTGTAGTGTATCAAGCCATTCAAACTTTTCATTCATAAATCCTGCATTTATTGCACGTTGGAATATTTCATCTGCCTCTTTAGTCTTTAATTTATGTGGTATAACAATTTTATTTATTGGGGGATTACTTTCTAATTCTATTAATTTACAGTCTATGTATCCTAACAAATCATTATATCTTTTTCTCAGATAATCAAATTCTTCATCTATGAATAATAATAAATCATTAGGCCATTCTAATCTATCCTCAATATTTAGTTTTCCCAATTCAGAATATATAAACTTTTTGGTTAGCATTAATACTCTCTTTGTTACTATTTTTGTTCTTAGTAACTCCCATATTTTATTTATATGCTCATTACTCTTGTGTAGGAAATCAGTTATACATTGACTTAGTTTCTCGCTTGAATTATCCATATTTTATTATTCAAATATTACTATTATCGTTCATTTTATCCATAGCATTATCCAGACTACTATCCAATACATCAGTATATATTTCAGTAACTTTTATACTCTGGTGTCCTAATAGCTTAGATACTGTGTAGATGTTTATTCCATTTGCTATTGCAAGTACGGCAAAAGTATGTCTTGATATATGAAAAGTTAGATGTTTGTTTATACCTGCCATTTTTGCCCATTTAGGTAGTATTTCATTTGTCCTGCCTAAAGACAATAGCCCATCAAATACTAAATCATTGTTACTTGCTCCATTACGTTCTGGTAGCCATCTTTTAATATTGTCTTTTAGTGGAATATCTACAGGCTCATCAGTCTTTTCTTGAATAATACTAATATATTCAATACCGTTTTTAATAACTCCGATATTACCCCATTTCAGCTGTCTTATATCACAATGTCTTAGTCCTGTAAGACAACCTGTAATAAAAGCACGCTTTACTAATTCATTTGGAAAATCAGTTTCAGCAAATCGTTTTAGTTCATCCTTTGTGAGAAATTCACGTTTTACTGCTTTTTCTGTTGTAGGTCTGTTTTTTTTCTTTATTGAGTATACAGGATTAGAAACAATGATTTCATCTAAAACAGCCTCATCTAAAGCCATCCTTAAAAACTTGAAATACATTGCTTGGGTGTTCTTGCTTAATTTTTTACCCTTATTCCTTTCTGTGTGTTCTATTTCTGCATTTTCAAGATAACTAATAAAACCGTTAATGTATTCTTTATCTACTTTCCCTATTTGAATATCAACTTTACTATATCTTTCTAAATGATATGCAAGTGAGTTATAGTTTTGTTGAGTTGATCTCTCTTTGTTGGTAGCTAAAATTCTTATGAAATCACGTAATAATACTTTAGACTGTTTTGTATTATTTTCAAGATGTTCTTGGTATTTTTCAAGTTCACTAATTCTTTGTGATTTTACACGTAAAACTCTTTTTAGTGTGTTCTCGTTTCTAGTCTTGTATTTATCAATATCTGGATATAGATATTCTTTTAGAAATTCATAATGATATTTTTTTTTGAAGTATGTTGCCAAAAATATGGATTTTCTACCATCGGCTAACTCTTTATACCTAATCTTTACAGGCTCTTTTACTTTAATTTCTTCTTTTTTCTTTTTCATGTTACTGTTGTTTTGTTACCCACTACAAAGGTAACAAAAATGGGTAACAAAACAAGTAACAAAATATAGTAAAGTAACAGTAAATAATAAGAAAATAAAGTTTCTTTTGTGATTCTTATTAATACCTATAAGTGATTGATTTTTATGATTTTATTTAGATTATTATTGTATGTTTTTTGACAATGGTTTATAGTGCTATTACAACACATTGTAATGCCATAAAACTTATATATTTCCTTATTAATTATCAGATTGTATTTCAGTTTGCAAAGGTAGTCATTCTTTTTGTCATTTACTAAAAAAATAATTTTTTCGGAAAAGTTGATATATTCTTATCTTGTTTTTAGTAACAGATTGTTATGTTTTTTGCAAAATAGATTGTCTGATTAGAAGAAGAAATAAAAAAAGAGGCACTTCTCACGAAGTACCTCTTTTACTAGAGAGTTTATGAAAATATTGTTTTTTTGTATGTTGTTTTTACATGTCCATAGTTACAGTCATTTCCGGAACGAGAATGTAATCTTTCTTATTTTTGTTCCATTTGTAGTATTGGATTGTGGTGCTGTTTTCATTATATGTATATTTGATACACATGTGGTTACGCCATGTTCCTCTACCTTCGTCCCACTTCTGTAACACGTTTTCTACAACTTGTTTCTTATCGTTGTATTTATAGTTATATTTCTCAAAGTTTGTCAGAATACCTTCATTCATTTTATATACAGTTTCCGACATCTTTACTCCATCTATTTCCTCAGTATTGTATATCAACTCAGTTTCTGGGTTGCTAGCAAAAACTGTAAGGTTAGCAGCGAAAACAAATACTGTTACAAATAAACTCTTGAGTAAATTCATTTTTTTCATATTTTTTTAATTTTAAGGTGTTACTATCTTTTTGTTTTTGATTACGCTGCAAAATTAGTAAAACCTTTTGATGTTGCTAACTTTTTGGCAAGAAAAAATGAATATTTTAGCAATTTGTTGCCATTTAAAGATATCTTAACAATTCAAAATATCAATGTGCTTCCAACCAGTTCTTACCCCAATCGCAGTCTGCCTGCAAAGGAACTTTCATTTTGTAAGCTGCTTCCATTTCCGAAATCACAATATGCTGTACTTTTTCCTTTTCTTCGGGCACGACGCTGAAATTTAATTCATCGTGTACCTGAAGAATCATTTTGGAACGAATACCCTCTTCTATGAAGCGTTTGTATATACGGATCATTGCCACTTTGATAATATCAGCAGCACTTCCTTGTATAGGAGCATTGATTGCGTTTCGTTCTGCATACCCGCGGACCACAGCATTGCGTGAATTGATATCAGGCAGGTAGCGCTTACGCTTGAATATAGTTTCGATATATCCTTTTTCTTGTGCCAGACGGATACTTTGATCCATATATTCTTTTACATGCGGATAGTTTTCGAAATATCCGTCTATAAGTTCTTTGGCTTCTTTACGTTCGATGTTCAGTCGTTCTGCCAGTCCGAATACTGATATACCATATATAATACCGAAGTTAGCTGTTTTAGCTTTACTTCTCTGTTCGCGGGTTACATCTTCCAGTTTCTCCTTATATATCTTGGCAGCAGTAGCAGCATGAATATCCTGTCCTTTCTGGAAAGCTTCTATCATGTGAGGGTCCCCACTCAGATGAGCCATGATACGCAGCTCGATTTGTGAGTAGTCGGCAGAAAAGAATTCACAGCCTTCGTCAGGAATAAAGGCGCGTCGAATCTCTTTTCCATCCTCATTACGGATAGGAATATTTTGCAGGTTAGGGTTGCTCGAACTAAGTCGACCTGTAGCCGTAACAGTCTGATTGAATGAAGTATGTATATGTCCCGTCTTGGGGTTGATTAGTAAGGGAAGTGCATCAATATAGGTTCCCAGTAACTTCTTCAGTCCACGATGTTCCAGTATTTTTCCTACAATTTCATGCTTTCCCCGTAGACTTTCCAATACTTCTTCGGAAGTAACATATTGGCCGGTCTTGGTCTTTTTAGCTTTGTCTGTAATTTTCAGACGGTCGAACAGTACTTCTCCTACTTGTTTGGGCGAAGCAATATTAAATTCCATTCCGGCAAGCTGATGTACTTCCTCTTCAAGCTGCTTCATACGTGCAGTAAAATGCTGTGATGTTTCTTTCAAGGCTTCGGTGTCAATGCGTACCCCGTTGCGTTCCATATATGCAAGGACAGGAACCAGCGGCATTTCGATAGTCTGGAACAGTTCGTTCACATTATTTTCTATCAATTCTTTCTCTAATACCTTTTTCAGTTTCAGTGTAACATCAGCATCCTCACATGCATATTTGTAGACAGAAGTAGGAGGGAGATCGCGCATGTTTTTCTGATTCTTTCCTTTCGGACCTATCAGCTCTTCTATTTTTATCGTTTCATATTTCAGATATACTTCGGCCAGGTAATCCATGCCGTGGTGAAGTTCAGGCTGAAGTACATAATGAGCAATCATGGTGTCGAACATCGGGCCACGGACCTCGACACCATAATTACCCAGTACAAGCATATCGTATTTTATATTCTGTCCGATTTTCAGTGTTTTCTCATTTTCTATGATCGGTTTGAATTTTTTAACTATTGCCAACGCTTCTTCACGATTTGCCGGAACTGGTACATAAAATGCCTGATTTTCGGCAAAGCTGAAGCTCATTCCTACCAGTTCTGCAGTAATTGGGTCGGTTCCTGTGGTTTCCGTATCTAGACTGAAAAAATCTTTTGTAACGATTATTTGTAAAAAATCGTCTATTTTCTCCTCTGAATCAAGCAGTTGGTAGTCGAAATCAAGGTCTTCTAACCGCGTGAGATTTGAATTTTTTGGCTCGTCTGTATTCTCGCCCGCAAAAAATCCAAAGAGATCGTTTTGTACAGGAGCCGAAGGAGCGGCAGTTTTCTTTTCAGTTTTGAGTATACGATCCAGCAGAGTACGGAACTCTAGTTCCTCAAAAATTTTACGGAGTTCTTCTTCATCGGGTTGTTCCCGTTTCAAGGCTTCCATATCTAGTGAGATGGGAACATCCGTTTTGATTGTTGCGAGGAATTTGGAAAAAGTAATCTGCTCGCGGTTATTCTCTACTTTTGTTTTGATAGCTCCTTTCAACTGGTCGGTGTTGGCAAGCAGGTTTTCGATGCTGCCGAATTGGGCAATTAACTTTTGTGCTGTTTTCTCTCCGACTCCCGGACATCCCGGAATGTTGTCGGCCGTGTCTCCCATAAGTCCCAACATATCGATAACCTGTGAGGGTGAGTCAATATCGAATTTTGCTTTGATTTCGTTTACCCCCATGATTTCAAATTCTTTGTCGCCATATTTAGGGCGATACATGAATACATTTTCTGATACCAGTTGCCCGTAGTCTTTATCCGGAGTCATCATGTATGTCGTAATGCCTCGTTTTCCCGCTTCGGTTGCGAGTGTACCAATTACGTCGTCCGCTTCGTAACCACTTACCTCAAGAATAGGAATACGATAAGCGCGGATAATATCCTTAATGATAGGAACAGAAAGACGAATTGCTTCGGGAGTTTCCTCACGCTGAGCCTTATACTGCTCGAAAGCTTCGTGACGGAATGTAGGTCCGGCCGGATCAAATGCAATACCTATATGAGTAGGGTTCTCTTTTTTCAGTACATCCTCCAGTGTATTGACAAATCCCATGATAGCAGATGTATTGAAACCTTTAGAATTGATACGCGGATTTTTGATAAAAGCATAGTACGCGCGGTAGATAAGTGCGTACGCATCGAGTAGAAACAGTTTTTCCATTCGTGTAAAATTATTAAGTTTTCTACGTAAAAGTACAAAAAAATACCGTATTCGCTGTTTTATTATTACTTTTGTACTCAAATAAATCTCCATGGATAAATTAGAAGTAATCAAGAAACCCATAGAAAAGGAATTAAGCGAATTTAAGGCTCTTTTCGATGCCTCACTGAAAAGTTCTACCCCGTTATTAGACGAAGTTTTAGGCTATATCAAGCAGAGGAACGGAAAGATGATGCGTCCTATTCTGGTTTTGCTTATGGCAAAACTTTATGGTGGAATTAACGATTCCACCCTTCATGCTGCGCTTTCGCTCGAGTTGCTTCATACTGCCAGTCTGGTACACGATGATGTGGTAGACGAGAGTAACAAACGTCGGGGACAGTCGTCGGTTAATGCATTGTATGACAATAAGGTTTCTGTGCTGGTAGGCGACTATATGCTGGCAACCAGTCTGCGTCATGCTTCATATACCAATCATATTGAACTGGTCGGCCTGGTAGCACGTTTGGGACAGGATTTATCGGAAGGAGAGATTATTCAGCTGGTGAATATCAGTAACCGTGATTTTTCGGAAGAGATTTATTTTGACGTTATCCGTAAAAAGACAGCAGCCCTGTTTACTGCAAGTGCAGAGAGTGGAGCTATTTCTGTAAATGCCCCGAAAGATGAAGTGGAGAAGGCTGCTCTTTTTGGTGAAATGATAGGTATTGCCTTTCAGATAAAAGATGATATTTTCGATTACTTCGATAATGAAGAGCTGGGTAAGCCTACTGGAAATGATATGATGGAAGGTAAGCTGACTCTTCCGGCACTGCATGTATTGAATACTTGTGCCAATGAGGAAAAGAAAGAACTCGCATTGCGTATCCGTTCACTAAGTGCTTCGAAGGAGGAAATTGCCAGCTTTGTAGATTATGTGAAGCAGGAGGGAGGTATCACTTATGCGGAACAGGTGATGTATGATTACCGTAACAAAGCATTGGCCCTGCTTCCTGAAGCAGCAGATGAAGCGGTCCGTACGGCACTTACAGCTTATATTGACTATGTGATTAAGCGGAATAAATAATATTTCTATTATTGTAACGAGATCTCGAATAATCTTTGATATAAAGAAATGTCCCTTTACTCATGTTGTTATTTACTTGAAAACAACGTGAATAAAGGGATTTTTTTGTACAAATTTTCTAAAAATATCAGGATGTTTTGGGGCATTCTTGAGCATAAATTGGGAAAGATTTCTTGATTTATTGGGGTGAATCTTTGCATAAAATAAATTTTTGATACGTTAGAGTAGGGCGTATATTGGTAAATAATATATATATTTAATGTAACTTCCTGTCTGGTCGGATTTTTCAGCTATAATTTTCTATTCTGTTCTTTATCTCACTTATATAAAATGAAATATATCTGTATATATTTTCTAGATAATACTGTATTTCTCTTTGTTTTGTAAAGAAAATATGATGAAAATTTTTGATTGGTGATAAAAAATGTATAATTTAGACCTCAGTTATATCTTTTATGTTATAAGAAAAATTTTCACAATTAAAAACCTTAAATCTATGGACACTTTGTTTCGTTGGGGTAAAATGCATTGCATGCAAAAAGCTCTATTTGTATTGTTGTCGGTGGTCTTGGTAGCTTGTAGTGGAGAAGAGAAAGTTAATCTGCCTGATGAACCTGAAACTCCAGAAGCTGAGATTACACTTGCAGAAGGTACCGATAAACATCCATTGTTGGATGCTTCTGGCGGAACTGTAACATTACATTTTACATCTACTGCCGATTGGAAAGCTACGGTTGGCAATGTACGTGCTTCCAGTTGGATTACCGTTTCTCCTACATCAGGTAAGGCCGGAGAAGCATCGGTCACTATTTCGGTTGCCGCAAACGATGGTACAGATGAGCGTACTGCTTCTGTTTTTCTGGACTGCGGTGACAGTCGGGAAACGATTGTTGTTTCTCAGAAGCAGAAAGATGCTTTGATTGTTTCACGCCAAAGTTATGAACTCTCTGCCGGAGAGTCTCTTATAGAGGTGGAGGTAGAAGCCAATGTGACATTCGAGGTGGAGGTTTCGGATACATGGATTGAGCAGATTTCGACACGCAGTCTTGAAAAGTCGGTATTAAGTTTCCGCATTTTGGCGAATGACGGCTATGAAAAGCGTAGCGGAAGCATTCTTGTGCGAAGTGGAGAATTGCAGGAAACTGTACGGATTTATCAGGAGGGGAAAGAAAAAGAAGTGTTGCTTCTCTCCGAAGATATGGTTGAAGTAGGGGCCTTGGGAGGTACAGTAGACGTGCAGTTGCAGTCGAGTGTTTCATATATATGTAAGCCTGTGACAGAATATACATGGGTAAGCGAGATCACTTCGAGAGCTGTTTCTACGCACACGCTTCATTTCGCGGTACAGCCTAATGATACGTATGATATGCGTGAGGCACGGTTCGTTTTCATTGATGAAACGGAATCGATATCAGATACGCTTACTATCCGGCAATATGCTGCCGACGAAATACTTGTTCCTTCAGATCCTATCATCTGTGAACCGGAATCCGGAACTTTTTCATTTGAAGTCAGTGCGAATATTAGCTATGATGTAACGACAGACGTCAGCTGGCTGAAGCAGGTAGTTGGCAGAGGAATGGAGCGGTCGACCTTGCATTTTAGTGTAGAAGAGAATACCGGATCGGCTATGCGTGAGGGTAATATTATACTCTCTGGAAATGGTGTAGAACGTACGGTAAAAGTAATGCAAAAGGGTAAGGAAGAGGCCCCCTATCTAATCGTATCACAAGAGCATTTTAATATTTTGCCAGAGGGTGGTACGGTTCGTTTTACTGTAAAAGCGAATGTACCTTATCGGGTAAATACGGATGCAGACTGGATGGTTCAGGCTGTGTCGGGAAGTTCAGACGAAATTGTATTTACGGTAAGTGCCAACGAATCGACTTCTTCCCGTGAAGCGACAATAACGGTCATATCCGAAGACGGTAGTCTGGTGCGTACGGTGCAGGTCGTTCAGGAAGGTGAAGCTGTCTATCTGGATGTATCTCCTTCGAATATTTCTGCGACTGCCGAGGGAGGAAAATTCACTTTTACCGTTAACAGTAATACCCAATATACATTCACATGCAGTGACAACAGTTGGATTAGCGTAGATGGTAACTTAATTGTTATTGGGGCAAATACCTCGACTTCCCAGCGGAAAGGAAATGTGACAGTCCGGGCTGCGGAACTTGTTCGTGTTATAGAAATAACTCAGGCTGGGAAAAAGGAAGAAACGCCTTCTGCTGGTGGCAGTATAGAAGACTTTACAGAGAATGAAGAAGACTGGTAATAATCTTAAAACACAGTAAATTATGAAGCATATAACTCTTTTTTTAGGTATATTTCTGTTGTTACTTGCCGGATGCCAGCAAGATGATCTGGTGCCTTCTAGAGATCAGGATAAAAGCCTGAAGTCGGTTCGTGCTACGACATCATCGGTTGTAAAGAGCCGTACATCTCTTTCGGGTAATTCTGTAATATGGGAGAATGGAGACGCGATTGGTATTTTCAGTGATGTTTCCGATTCTATAGCCCGTTATGATTTGACAGGCATGTCGGGTGACGAGGCTCAGTTCGAAAGCAGCAAGCCCGTCAGAGGTAATACGTTTTATGCCTTTTATCCGTATGCGGCAGATGCCATGGTATCTGGTACGAATGTTTCTTTCCGTCTTCCGGCGGAACAGTCGTTTAACTTCGACAGTTTTGCTTCCGGTGTATGTCCGATGGTGGCTCAGAGTACCACCAATTCTTTCCGCTTTTTGCAGGTTTGCGGACTGGTACGTTTAAACCTGAAAGGAAACATGAATATTCAGTCTATCTCTTTGTCAGGCAATAATGGGGAAGCTGTAGCCGGACTTGGTTCGGTTAACATTGCATCGGTCGCTCCGGAGTTTCGCCTTTCAGGGGGAGGGCAGGAGAGCTACGGTGAAATTGTACTTCAGGGAAATGTTACCTTATCTCCTTCACAAACTACTTCGTTCTATTTTGTTGTTCCACCTCAGGTCTTCAGCAAAGGTATGACATTTAAGATTACAGGAACTGTAAACGGTCAGCAACAGACATTGACTAAGGCAACAGAACGGAGTATTACGGTGGGCCGTTCTGTTATAACCAGTTTCTCGGCTGTTGATACAAACGACTTGCTGGAACAGGATGAGATGACAGAAAGAGATATTTTGATTGCATTGTACGATGCTACGAACGGCGATGAGTGGACGAATAATACAAACTGGTGTACGGATACTGACTTGTCTGAATGGCATGGAGTTTCTACAGATTATCAGGGCAGAGTTATGTCAATTGACTTGTCTTCGAATAATCTGACTGGAAGTTTACCGGATGAAATTGGAAATTTCGAAGCCTTGTGGACTTTATATTTATCTTATAATCAGTTGAGTGGAGAAATTCCTGCTTCCATTGGCAAGCTGACAGAACTCAGAAATTTATATCTGTCTAGAAATAAGTTGTCTGGCAGCATACCATCTGAAATGGGAGGAATGCGTAATCTTACATATTGTTACATTTATGATAATCAGCTGACAGGTACTGTACCCGAAACCCTTGGAAACTTGTCTGAACTGGAATATATAGATTTCGGAGGAAATATGCTGTCTGGTGATTTACCGCAGGCTGTTACTTCCTCTTCCTGGTGGCAGAAAAGTGGCTGGGTTTGTATCAGTCAAAATTCTCCAGGCGGATTTAATTTCGATACATTTAATCTGTATATGCCCGATTTTACTGCAACCGATTATAAGGGAAATACAATAAACTCTGCTTCTATTGTATCCTCTCATAAGGTAACGTTGTATTATATCTGGGCATCGTGGTGTGGTTATAGCAAGGCTTTCCATCCTACGGTGTCGTCCATTTACCAGCGTTACAAGAATCATTCGCTTGAAATTATTGGAGTTTGTTACGATGGGACAGAGAATACGGCAGACGCAGTTAATACTATCGAGAGCAATAACATGGAATGGCCTACGCTGATGTCTGATCCTAGAAGCATTTCATTTGGTGGCTTCCCGACAATTATGGCGTTTGATGAGAATGGCAAACTGATATTCCATAGTGATGTTACATCGAGAAATTTGCTTCCTGACTTCTTGAAAGAAATCTTGGGTGAGGGAGATTTACCGTACGAATCTTCCGATTTTTCGGAGGATGGAAAGGTGTATACCTTACAAAAGGCTTCCGAAGGGAACGGCATTAATGTGGTATTGATGGGGGATGCTTTTTCTGACAGGCAGGTTGCCGACGGCACGTATGAAAAGGTTATGCGGACAGCAGCCGATGCTTTCTTCAGTGAGGAACCTTATACCTCTTTCCGGAATCTGTTTAATGTATATTACGTGACGGCCGTTTCCCGGAATGAAGGATATATAGATGGTGGAAGTACGGCATTTTCCGGTTATTTCGGCAGTGGAACACATGTAGGAGGAGATAACAACAAATGTATGCAGTATGCTTCAACCTGCCCGGGAATGACCGATCCATTGATGAATGAGGTGCTGATTATTGTTATGATGAATTCGACTAAGTATGCAGGTACTTGTTATTTTGGAACGAGTACAGCTTATCAAGGTGATTATGGCAGAGGATATGGAATTGCCTATTTCCCGATTGGCACAAGTGATGAAGAACTGGCATGTGTCCTTCATCATGAAGCGGGTGGGCATGGATTTGCTAAACTGCTGGATGAATATTATTATGAGAGTCAGGGTACGATTCCATTAAGTGAGATTTCTGATAATATTAATTCCCGAAATCATTATGGATGGGGAAGAAATGTAGATTATACAAGCGATCCGAACAGTGTGATATGGAGCAAGTTTATATCCGACTCTCGTTATGCGAGTGAGGGCATAGGTGTGTTTGAAGGAGCTTGTACTTATTATAAGGGCGCATATCGTCCTACGGAAACCAGTATCATGGATGCAAATGTGGGAGGCTTCAATGCTCCTTCGCGTGAGGCGATTTATAACCGTATCCATAAGTTAGCTTATGGAGAGAGCTGGCAGTTCGACTATGAAGAATTTGTCGGTTGGGATTTAAACCGTCAGGGACGTTCGCGGAGTATTTCTGTACAGGCAAAGCATGAGCCGACAGCTCCTCCTGTTATCCTGAATCAACACTGGGAGAACGGGCGACTTGTGGCGAACTAAAGCTTGAGGTTATATAAAAAACGAGGGCACGGAGAAACATTACTAAGATGAATCTTCGTGCCCTTCGCGTATTTAAATTAGAAAAACTTTGTTTCTTTTCCTACAATGTCCGACAATAGCAGGTTAGCAAGGCGGCTTGTTCCCAGACGGAAGAGCTCGTTAGTCAGCCATTCTTTGCCTAAGACCTCTTTTACTATTGTATAGTATACTAATGCGTCGTGCACTGTATTAATGCCTCCTGCGGGCTTAAAACCTACTTTACGGCCGGTTTCGAGGAAGTATTCCTTGATGGCATGGCACATTACGTATGCTGCTTCGGGAGTAGCGGCCGGATTTTCCTTTCCGGTAGATGTCTTGATGAAATCGGCTCCTGAATACATTGACAGGATAGAGGCTTTCTTTATATTCGAAGCACTGCCCAGTGCACCAGTTTCCAAGATTACTTTCAAGTGTTTATCTCCGCATACTTCTTTCAATTCTTCTATTTCGTCACACATACCTTCGTAGTCACCACTCAGGAATTTGCCTACAGAAATCACGATGTCTATTTCATCGGCTCCTGCATGAAGTGCCATAGCTGTTTCGGCAACCTTTACTTCGGTGAATGTTTGTGAAGAAGGAAATCCTCCCGATACGCAGGCGATTTTTACGTTGTCAGCTTCCAGTGTATCGTTTACGATTTCGGCCATGTTGGGATATACACAGATTGCGGCTACGTTATCAAGTTCGGGATATGCATCCACAAAGTCGTTGACATGTTGCGTAAACTTCATTACGCTCGGTTCGCTGTCTGTGCATTTTAAAGTAGTAAGGTCAATACAGTGGAAAAGGAATTTTTTCACTTCTACGGTATCGTTTTCCTTTACGTATTTTTCGATGATATGGGCTGTTTGTGCAGCTACTTCTTCATCTTTTAAAACCGTATTGTATTTGCTTAGTGCTTCATTATATTTATCTGGCTGGTGCAGATTTTCTGTATCTTCATCTTCGCAGCCGCAGTCGCAGGCATCATCGTCACAGTTGCATTCACATTCATGTTCGTGATGATGTTCGTTTCCGCAGTTACATTCGTGGTCGTGGTGGTGATGTTCGCCTCCACATCCACATTCATGTTCGTGATTGTACTTCATAATGCTTATAATTTGGGGTTGTTTTTATGTCTTTCTTTATCTCTGTTGGTCTTTTTCTCCAGGTTCCGTTGAAATGCTTCTGTTAAGTTTACTCCCGTCTGGTTTGCCAGACAGATCAGCACCCATAATACATCGGCCATTTCATCGTCGAGGTTATCTTTTTCTCCCGGTTTGAATGACTGGTCACCATATTTGCGTGACATGACACGTGCCAATTCTCCTACTTCTTCGGTGAGTACAGCCATGTTGGTCAGCTCGCTGAAATAGCGTACACCATATGTTTTTATCCAGTTGTCTACTGTTTTTTGTGCTTCTTCCAATGTCATCTTTATTCCTTGTTTTTGGTGTCCATGCAGATTGTAACAGGACCGTCGTTCAACAATTCAACTTTCATGTCGGCTCCAAATTCGCCGGTTCCTACTTGTTTGCCTAGCCCAATGCTAAGTTCGTTGCAGAAATATTCGTATAGTGGAATTGCTGTCTCGTGGCGGGCTGCACGGATATACGACGGGCGGTTCCCTTTCTTGGTCGAAGCCATCAGGGTGAATTGGCTTACTACCAAAATATCACCTCCTGCCTCAAGAATTGATTTATTCATAACTCCGTTTTCATCGTCGAAAACTCTCAGTCCGATGATTTTTTTACATAACCAGTCGGCGTCTTCCTGATTGTCGGCTTCTTCTATTCCTAAAAGAACGAGGAATCCTTTCTTTATAGCTGATTTGCATGTTCCATTAATCGTGACGGAAGCATGACTTACGCGCTGAATAACTACTCTCATATAAACATATACTTTCTACAAAGATAGAAAATATTCAGTATAATGATAGAATAAATTGTAAGAATGACAAATGTATAGCTTAATTTAATTGTATCTTTGTGGAAGTAGGATTCTGCCGACTGTGAAATGGGTGATATTGATATTTATAATCGCTCTGCGGAAAGACTTGGTATGTCATTTCGCAGAGCTTTTTTATAGGGCTTCTTTTACGCTTTTTGCTGCGGCTTCTCCGATTACTGCTGCAAGTTCTTCGATAGTTGCCTGCTTGATTCTTGCCACACTCTTGAATTCTTTCAGCAGGGCTGTTTTGCGCTTTTCTCCTATGCCTTTTATCCCGTCTAATGCAGAAGCTATTTGACTCTTGCTACGCTTGTCGCGATGGAAAGTAATGGCAAAACGGTGTACCTCGTCTTGTATGTTTTCGAGGAGATGAAAAAGGGGAGTGCCTTGTTTTATTCCTATAGTCATCGGTGGAAATCCGAACAGAACTTCCGAAGTGCGGTGCTTGTTGTTTTTGGCAAGTCCGGCAATAGGAATCTGTAATTTTAATTCGTCTTCTATTACTTGTCTTACAACTTCCATCTGCCCTTTTCCACCATCGGTCAGAATTAGGTCTGGTAGTTCTCCTTGTTCTTCGAGTATGCGGGAATATCTCCGGCGTACTACTTCCTGCATAGAGGCATAATCATCCGGTCCGACTACGGTCTTGATGTTGTATTTGCGGTAGTCCTTTTTGCTGGGACGCGCTTTTTTAAATACTACGCATGCAGCTACTGCATCGGAGCCTTGTATGTTTGAGTTGTCGAAGCACTCAATATGCATAGGCATTTTGTCCATTTGCAGCTGCTCCTGAATTTCTTTTAAGAGGCGAACGCTCCGCTGTTCCGGATTCAGTTTCTCGGCTTGTTTAAGTCGGTCTACTTTGTATTGTTTTACATTGAGAAGAGAAAGCTCAAGCAGATGTTTCTTATCGCCTCGTTGCGGTATGGTAAATGTTATGTTATTCAGTTCCATATCTAGTTCGAAAGGTACGATAATTTCGCGGGAGCAGCTTTTATACCGTTCTCTCATTTCAATAATTCCAAGCTGGAGCAGCTCTTCCTTTGTCTCATTCAGACGTTTCTTATACTCGAATGTGAACGCCTGGTTTATGCATCCGTTTGTGATGTGCAAATAGTTTATGTAGGCCGAATTTTCGTCCATCTCGATAGAGAATACATCTATGTTATGAAGAATGGAACTTACGACTTCACTCTTTGCCCGATAGCTTTCTATTAGCTCATATTTTTCTTTTACCTTTTGAGCTTCTTCAAATTTCATCTCCTCCGCGAGTGACATCATTTCTTTCATCAGTGCGTCGCTTATAGCCTGAGTATTTCCCTTTAAAATCTCTTTTACTTGGGCTATATTATCCATATATTCATCGTGAGATTGCATCCCGATACATGGACCTTTGCAGTTCTTGATGTGGTATTCCAGGCAAACATTGAATTTCCCCTGACGAATGTTTTCGGGGGTTAGTGCCAGATGACAGGTGCGGAGCGGATATAGTTTCTTTATCAGATCTAGCACAGCTTGCATAGAAGGAATATGACTGTACGGACCATAGTAGGTAGAACCGTTCCGGATAATTTGCCTTGTCTTGAATACCCGTGGAAAATACTCGTTGCTGACGCAGATAGATGGATAACTTTTATCATCTTTCAGCAAGACATTATAGCGAGGCTTGTATTTCTTGATAAGGTTATTTTCCAAGAGCAGGGCATCTTCTTCTGTATTTACAACGATATAGCGGATGTCTGCAATCTTGCTGACCAATATACGTGTCTTGGCAGATTGATGCTCTTTTGAAAAATACGAATATACACGCCGTTTCAAATTTTTTGCTTTCCCAACATAAATAATCACTCCTTCTTTGTTGAGGTATTGATAGATGCCGGGAGTGCTTGGCAAATTTAATACGATTCCTCGAAGGTATTCGTTTGTACTAAGTTCTTCCATATTATAGCTTGTACGTTTAAGGATTTCTATAAAAGAAGAATCCGACAAATACATTTTTGTATATGCCGGATTCTTCTTTTCCTTATTTATTGTGAATAGGAGATATTAAACTCTTATATATCCGTCCGGCTGAGCAGCCTTTTAAAGTTGCAACAGCGTGGTCACTTCTACATCGTCGGTAAATGCTTTTCTTCCGTTTAACCCTTTCAGTTCGATTACAAAATTTACGAATGCCTGTTTAGCACCGCATCTTTTTACTAAGCGATAGGTCGCAGCCATGGTTCCTCCGGTTGCCAACAAATCATCGTGTAACAAGACGATGTCATTTTCATTAATGGCATCTTTATGTATCTGTATGGTGTCAGTTCCATATTCTTTTGCATAAGTTTCTTCTACCACTTCTGCAGGAAGTTTTCCTGGCTTTCTTGCCATGATGAATCCGGCTCCTAATCTGGCAGCTAAAGCACCTCCCAAAATGAAGCCTCTAGATTCGATACCAACTACCTTTGTGATACCTTTATCCTTATACATTTCGTATAGTTCGTCAATCATTCCTTGGAGGCACTCGGCATTTTTAAACAACGTAGTGACGTCGTAGAACAATATTCCCGGAATAGGGAAGTCTGGTATCTCACGGAGGTTTTTCTTTAATGTTTCTTTATTCATATCCAGTAATTTATGTTTGTTTCTTAAACTTGTTGTTTCACGTGAAACATGCTTGCTTTAGCGTCCCAGTAACACGAGAAGCACATTGATGTCGCTTGGAGAAATACCTGGTATACGGCTTGCTTGCGCCAGTGTTTCCGGATCTATTTTTATGAGCTTCTGACGGGCTTCTGTTGACAGAGAGTTCAAGTTGGCATAGTCAAACTTTCCTTTGATACGGATGGCTTCCAAACGATGTATCTTGTCTGCTATCATTCGTTCACGATCGATATAGCCTTGGTATTTGATTAACACTTCTGCTGCCTCAATTGTTTCTTCTTTCCGGTCGGTTACCTTGTCGAGTGCAGCTTGGAAAGATGGCACATGCGGGGCAATATTCTCGATAGTGATTTGCGGACGACTAAGCAACTCTATCAGTTTGCAGCCATGAGTAAGCCGGGCTGTTCCAAGTCCCTCTAAAGCGTCGTTTATCTTATCAGCCTTGATGGAGTAGGTTTTTGCAAACTCAACCAACCGTTGTATTTCTTCTCGCTTCTGGCAAAGTCTGTCGTAGCGTTCTTTACTTGCCAGACCTAGTTTATATGAGCGTTCTGTCAGACGCATGTCGGCATCGTCTTGACGGAGCAGAATTCTATATTCTGCACGTGAGGTAAACATTCTGTAAGGTTCGTCCACACCTTTTGTTACCAAGTCGTCAATCAATACTCCGATGTATGCTTCGTCGCGTCCAAGTACGAATGGTTCACCTCCATGACAATTAATGTGTGCATTGATACCAGCAATGATACCTTGTCCTCCGGCTTCTTCGTATCCGGTTGTTCCGTTTACTTGTCCGGCAAAGAATAGGTTCTTTACGACTTTCGATTCTAATGTATGCTTAAGCTGTGTCGGATCGAAATAGTCGTATTCGATAGCATATCCCGGGCGATAGGCAACGATGTTTCTGAAGCAAGGAATCTTCTTTAACGCAGCGAACTGTATATCCATTGGAAGTGAAGAGGAGAATCCGTTTAGATAAAGTTCTTGTGTGGTTTCTCCTTCCGGTTCGAGGAACAACTGATGCTGTGGCTTGTCGGGGAAAGTCACAATCTTTGTTTCGATACTTGGGCAATAGCGAGGTCCTATGCTCTGGATTTGTCCATTGAAAAGGGGAGAGTCGGCCAATCCACTACGCAATACTTCGTGTACTTCCTCGTTAGTATAGCATGTCCAGCATTGAAGCTGCTTGAGCTGTCTGGGCTCGCTGATGAAAGAGAAACGGTGAAAATCATTTTCTCCATCCTGTGTTTCCATCAGGCTAAAGTCTACACTTCGTGCGTCAATACGAACCGGAGTACCTGTTTTCATTCGTCCGGCAGTAATGCCATGGCGTGTAATGGATTCTGTCAGATGATAGGATGCTGGTTCTGCACAACGTCCTCCGGCAAGCATCTTGTGGCCAATATGCATTAAGCCGTTTAAGAAAGTACCGGCTGTAAGAATAATACATTTGGCATGGAAAGTTACTCCCCAGCATGTAACCAATCCGGTTACTTCACCATTTTCTACTAATAATTCCTCTACTGTATCTTGCCAAATATGGAGGTTGGGAATGTTCTCCAGAATTTCGCGCCATGCCCAGATGAATTTACCACGGTCGCACTGTGCGCGTGGACTCCACATGGCAGGACCTTTGGAACGGTTCAGCATGCGGAACTGAATTGCTGTGCGGTCTGTTACCAATCCCATATATCCGCCGAGTGCGTCGATTTCCCGAACAATCTGACCTTTGGCGATTCCTCCCACGGCAGGGTTACAGCTCATCTGTCCAATCTTATTCATATCCATTGTGATCAGACAGGTTTTCGAGCCAAGGTTAGCTGCTGCCGCAGCGGCTTCGCAGCCGGCATGTCCGGCTCCTATAACAATAACGTCATACTTAAAGTCCATTAATCTTTTGTTTTTATATCTGTTGCAAAAATACGAAAAATTAGTGGCTTAGCTTTGATTCAGGTTCGTAAAAAGAGTTATAGTAAAGAGGAAAGGAGAGGAGGGAGTAAAGAACTGAAAAGTATGAAATAAAATCCGCTATTGTTTTCCCTGATTCATGCCGATGTTTTTTAGAAATGTCAGCATGAATTTAAAAAAACAACAGCGGAAATTTTCAGCAGTCCTACCCGAATTAGGAATGTGCTCAGGTAATAGGTCTTGAATAGATTCCGAATGGAATTATTGAAAATCTTTCAGCAAATTGAGTGCCTTATTTTCGGCAGCTTCCATGATTTCACGTTCTCCCGGACCTTTATCGTTTATTCCACACAGATGCAGAATACCGTGAATAATGACGCGGTGCAACTCTGTTTCGTAAGTTGCTCCAAATTGCTCTGCATTGGTACGGACTGTATCAAGGCTAATAAATAAATCGCCTGCAATCCGGTTCCCTTCACAATAGTCGAACGTAATGATGTCGGTGTAGTAATCGTGCTGAAGATACTGACGGTTTACTTCCAGAATCTTTTCATCAGAACAGAAAATGTAAGCTATTTCACCTACTTTTTTCCCGTAAGTTTCTGCAACAGCTTTTATCCACGCTGTGGTTTCGCGCTTTTTGATAGCGGGCATTTCTACCCCTTCAGTTTGATAAGTAATCATATCGTATATTAGTTAAAGAATAAATAGCAAATAAGAATTGCAGCTATGATACCAGCCAGATCGGCGAGTAATCCGCATGGTACGGCATGGCGTGTACGGACAACTCCCACACTTCCGAAATAAACGGCGAGAATATAGAACGTAGTATCGGTAGATCCCTGAAAGATGCAGGATAACCGTCCTACAAAAGAGTCGGCTCCGTATGTGTTCATGGCATCTACCATTAGCCCGCGAGCTCCACTACCACTTAATGGTTTCATCAGTGCTGTAGGCAGTGCCCCTACAAAATCGCTGTTGATGCCGCATAAGCTCACCAAGTTGGCTATACCTTCTATCAAATAGTCCATGCATCCGGAAGCACGGAAGACTCCGATGGCTACTAAAATGGCTACCAGATAAGGGATGATGCGTACGGCAGTAGTAAACCCTTCTTTGGCTCCTTCTACAAAAGCGTCGTATACATTAATTTTCTTTCTCATGCCGGCAACTATGAAACCGATGATAATGACAAACAAGAATACATTGGCTGTAGTTGTAGAATAGATATCGATTTGCTGACGTGACAGCATGCTGAAGAAATAAATAATACCTGCAATAACTAGGCTTGTACCACCTAGGAATAACAGAATAGTCCGGTTCAGCAAGTTGATGCGCTGGTATAAGCTTACTGCAATAATACCGGCAAGTGTAGAAAAAAAGGTCGCCAGCAGGATAGGGACAAAAACGTCTGTAGGCTGAGCAGCTCCCAGTTGGGCACGATAGACCATAATGCTGATAGGAATCAAGGTCAATCCTGAGGTATTCAGTACCAGAAACATGATCATCGGATTACTTGCCGTATCTTTTTTCGGATTCAGTTCTTGTAATCCCTCCATTGCTTTCAGACCTAAAGGGGTTGCAGCATTGTCCAAACCTAGCATATTGGCGGCAAGATTCATAAAAATACTTCCTGTAACAGGATGCCCTTTGGGTATTTCCGGGAATAATTTAGTAAAGAGTGGGCTCAGTAAACGAGAGAAAACTCCGATAACACCACCTTGTTCTCCGATACGCATGATGCCCATCCAGAGGGATAGTACTCCGGTTAGTCCCAGTGAAATCTCGAATGCTGTTTTGGAAGAATCGAATGTTGAATTAATGATAGCAGGAAAGACTTCCGTATCTCCTAAAAATATAAGACGTACTACAGCAACGATAAATGCAGTCAGGAAAAAAGCAATCCAAATATAATTCAGAACCATGTAGAATATGTTTGAAGTATTAATAATCTTTACCGGACAAAAGTAAAGAATTAATTCAGAAAATGATAACTTTGTTCTTATGAAAAAACCTCGGTGGAAACATATTCGTTGGATAATACTGGCTTTACTTTTGGCTGGTGTGTGTATGTTTCGGTTTATATCTGGTGCAGGTGAATTTTATGCCTGCTGTATTTATCCTGCTGTTTCCGGCTGTTTGTCGCGGTTGGCTTCTCTGGTTTCGTTTTCTCTTTGTGAAGCTCTGGTCGTTGCGACAGTTGTAGCGCTATTGCTGTATCCGATTATAGCCAGGCTTAGAAGACAAACTTGGAAATCAATCGTAGGGAGAGAACTGGAAGTTTTGCTTTGGATATATGTCTGGTTTTATTGGGGATGGGGAATGAATTATTTCCGCGACAGTTTCTTTGAGCGGGCAGAAGTCACTCCTTGTTCTTATGATGAGCAACGTTTCAAGCAGTTTCTTGCTGTTTATACAGATAGTCTAAACAGTACATATAAAAAAGACTTGAATGTTTCACAGCCAGACATAGAACAAAAAATCAAGTCGGTTTATGCAGAAGTTCCCGATAAATATGGACTGACTCATCCGGAAAGTTTTCAGCATCCGAAACAATCCTTCTGTAACGCCTTATATTCGGGAGTTGGGGTATTGGGATATATGGGACCTTTTTTCGATGAGTCGCATGTGAATCATGAGCTACTACCTGTACAGCTTCCGTTTACTTACGCACACGAACTTGCCCACTTGCTTGGAGTTAGCAGTGAGGCTGAAGCTAATTTCTGGGCTTATCAAGTATGTATTCATGCTGACGATTGCAATATACGTTATAGCGGCTATTTCGGATTGTTACCCTATGTAGCGGTAAATGTTCGTAGTTTGCTTGGCGATAGTGAATATTCGAAGTGGTTAAGTATGCTACGTCCGGAAGTGATACAACAGTTGTACGATAAGCAAGCATATTGGGATGTCCGTTATAATAAATTATTAGGCAAGTTTCAGAATGTAGTTTACAACTGGTATTTAAAAAGTAATCAAATTCCCTCCGGACAAAAAAATTATGCGGAAGTTATCGGTATGATTCTTTCTCTACCGGAAAATTGGTGGCTGGGGTCTCTTGAGAATTAAAAAAATCGGGGAAGTATTCAGCTTGAATCTTTTTTTGCCAGTAATGAAGCTCTTTACTTTGATATGTTTTCTTTAAATAGTGCTTATTTTGTTTCTTTTTGAAATATTGTATTGTTTATTTCTGTTTATTTGTATTGTAGAATACGATTTTAGATTTCTTTTTGGCTCTAGAAAAAGTATTGTAACTTTGGTCGAACTAGAAAAAATAGATAATTTTCTTCTCCTTAATCATTTTTATTTCGGATGATAAGTAAAAAAATCCGCTTCAGAATAAAAAACTTGGTTAGTTATTCTGAAGCGGAGATCTTATTAAAAATCACAAATGGAGCTTATTGTGGATTCTGTACGATGTTGGGGTTAGCATCTATTTCCGACTGTGGAATAGGAAGAGCAATACGCGGATCATTGGGTTGGATTGTTTCAGCATTTAATGTATTCAGTGTACTCAAGTGCCATCCTCCTTTACGAACGATCGGTTGTTTGTTTCGCAGATAGTCGAAGAAAATTTGTCCTTCGCCTACCAATTCTTTCCGGCATTCTTTCAAGACACGTTCAATAGTAAATTCTTCTGCGCTGACAGACTTTTCCGGATTGGCACGGCTGACAATCTGATTCAGGAAACCTCTTGCAGGTTCCAAATATTCTCCTCCTAATTTTACACCGGCTTCAGCAGCATTCAGATAAACTTCCGATAAGCGGATAATACTGATATTATTGTCTTTCGGATCACCACTCTTTCCTGGGAATTTACTGAGAAATACCTTACGGGTACGGGCTGCTTCGGGAAGACCTTCATTGTTCTCGATAAGCGATAGCTGGGTAATGCAATGACGTACGTCATTAGGATCTTCTTCAAGCAAATTCAGAAATTCTTCTGTAAGGATAAGATTGTTCCAGTCTACTCCCTTTTCTTCATTTGCATAAACCATTGGAGCTCCTTCACCACCGGTACCACCTCCCCATTCTGAAGGTTCGGTTGTACTTATGTATAATTCAAACAGAGCTTCTGCCTGAAAGTCTTTTCCCCATATGGTAGGATATTCGTCACGTGTATAAAGCTGATACAATCCTTTACTATTATTGATGACATCGGTTGCAGCTTCGTAAGCTTCTTTATTTTTCCCCATATCAAGATAGACTCTTGAAAGCAATGCTTGTGCTGCCCAGTAATTGATATAACCATCCGTTCTTTCTGTACTTAGGCTAGAGCGTGCTGTTGTTATGTCGTTGACAACTTGTTCATAACATTCTGCTACTGTATTCCGTTTCGGTTGGTGGGATGGTTCTTCCGGTTTCAACTCGATGGGAACTCCCAGAGAAGCACCATTGTCATTTATATAAGGCATTCCGAAAAGTCTGGTCAGATTGAATAAGGCCAGTCCTCGCAACACCAAGGCTTCCGCTTTTATACGGTCCAGTTCTTTGGTATCACTGCTTTGTACTGCCCCCTGTTCTATCTTTTGGATAATGTTATTTGCCTGTCTGATTACCAGATAAGGGCGATTCCAAGGAAGAGTTATATTCAGATTGTCAGTTGCCAGTACATTATATGTATAATAAGGAGTAACACGCTTGCCTGATGCTTTGTTTTCTCTGGCTTGTACATCCATGGCGCGGCAGTCTCCGTAGTACCAGTAATTATCTCCGTAATAACTGTGCTGTGATGTTTCGCGATAAACTCCGTTTAACGCTACCTTTATATCCTCCAAAGTTGAAAGGGCCTGATCGGTAGTAACGGATGTAGAAGGATTCAGATTTAGCCAGTCTTCGGAACAAGATACCCCCATAATAGAAGTAGCCGCCAGTAAATAAATATATATTTTCTTCATATGATATGATCGTTAATGAATTTAGAATGTTAATTGTACGCCAAAACTGAATGTACGCATAGGTGGAGCTTCACAATATACTTCGCCGTTAACAGGAGTTTCTGGATCGTATTGTTTCCATTTGGCCCATGTCAGCAAATTGCTTCCAGAGAAGTAGACACGTGCTTTGTTGATCAATGCTTTGCTTGTCCACTGGTCGGGTAATGTAAATCCGAGAGTAAGATTTTTCAGTCTTAAATGGTCTGTACTGTGGATGTAGCGTGATGAATTGGTAACAGTTGCTTTCTCTCCAAATACGAAACGCGGGACATCTGTCTGGTCGCCCGGTTGCTGCCAGCGTTCTAAAGCATATACAGGCAGATTATATCTGGATGTATAAATAGATTCTGTTCCGTTCTCGATGCTGGTTCCCAGTTTATCGTATGAGTAACCTCCCAGTGAATATGTAAGAGTGAAACTCAAATCCAGCCATTTATAATTTAAAATATTTGTCAGACCACCAGATACTTTAGGATTAACCGATTTGAATGGTATGCTTTCTGCCTCATTCGGGTCAGTTGTCAGACTACGGTCGATTGTACCGTCTTCATTAACCTTATTTTTATAATATTCTGCTTTCCCGTTCTGAGTATTTACTCCGGCAAATTCTTTTACATAGAATGTGTGATATGGCAAGCCCACTTTGTGGATAAACCATGTACCTTCAATAGTCTGATCAAGCTGACCGTTTAATGAAACGATTTTGTTTTTATTGTGTGTCAGATTGAAAACTGTTGTCCAGTTGAAATCGTTGGAAGCGAAATTCAATGTACGTAATTCAAATTCTACACCTTTATTATTAAGCTGTCCGACGTTGGCCAGATAACTGGTAAATCCGGTTGTAGCACTGATAGGAAGATTGTAAAGCAAATCTTTTGTATCACGATTATAATATTCCAGGCTTACGAAAATACGGTTTATGAAAGCGAGGTCAAGTCCGATATTCAGGTTGTAGTTCTTTTCCCATCCTAAATTGGTATTAGGTTGAGATGATTCATACGAACCGGATGCTCCCATATAGTTCTGTCCGTAACTATACAGTCCCATATATCCGTAAAGAGATCCTGGCTGGTTTCCGTTTACACCATAAGAAGCACGTATTTTCAGATCGTTCAAGACCTTTTTTACCGGTTTCATGAATGCTTCATTACTTATATTCCACATACCCGAAACAGACCAGAAATTTCCCCATCGGTTGCTTGGAGAAAGTCGTGAACTACCATCTCGGCGGAAACTTCCTGCCAGATAATAACGGTCGTCATAATCATAGTTAAGACGTGACAGATACGAAATCATGCGATAATCTTGAGTAGATGAAATAAAACTGTTCAAGACGGCTGCATTATCGGGTTCTGTCAAGATGTCTGAAGGAAGTTTAGACTTCATTCCTGAGGCTTTGTCGGTCTGATAACTTTCTATTTCATAAGCGGCCAGTACATCCAGATGATGTTTGTATGCAAACGTACGTACGTAGTTTAAAGAAGTAGAAGAGATAAATTTTCCATATTCGATAAACCCTTTTGCTGTCTGGGCGTCACTACCACTTTTAGGACCTGCCGAACTAAGCGGGTTATAGTATCTGGAATCTTTTTGGGTTGTATAGTCGTAGCTTATTGTTTCTTTCAACTTCAGACCTTTTAACGGCTCAATACTTGCGTAGCCGGTAGAAAACATACGTGTCATACGTACGCGGTTGTAGTCGGTCATGATATCGCGTAATGGATTGAGGGTACTACCTTCATATGCACCGATATAGTTTCCTTCTTCATCACGTACTGTCATTGAAGGATTCATGGTCATGGCTACACAAAGGAACGGATTGATGGCAGATCCTCGTTCCTCGTTCATTTCCTGATTCATCTGTGTGAACATCATGTTGGCTCCTACTTCTCCATATTTCCCTACTTTCTGAGTAAGATTCAAGCGAGCAGAATATCGGTCAAGACTTGAGTTTTTAGCCAAACCCTCTTGCTTGTTGTATCCCAGTGAAGCATAATAAGTGGAACGTTCGTTTCCACCTGAAACAGATGCTTCATAATCCTGCTGAGTAGCTGTTCGTAACAATTCTTTCCGCCAGTCGGTATACCCCATAGATGGTACGTATGCATATTGGCCGATTTCCTGATCAGCATATGCTGTTGGTGATTCCATGTTCTGGTCGATGGCATAATTTACCAGTCCTTCATATAATAACTCTCTGCGCTGATCGCCGTTCAAAGTCGGACGGAAATCGACTGCAGCATTTGAGAAACCGCCTGAAATATTCAAGGTTACCTGAGCTCTTCCGGCACTACCTTTTTTAGTCGTGATAAGAATGACTCCATTTGCTGCTCTCGAACCGTAAAGTGAAGCTGCTGCTGCATCTTTTATCACTGTGATATTCTCGATATCAGCAGGGTTCAGCGTACTCATGATGTTGGTTTTCGAGTTATTCATATATGCCGCATCCGAACCGCCTGCACTAAGGCTTCCAGAAGTAACAGGTACTCCGTCTATAACGAACAGCGGCTCTTGAGAGGCATTAAAAGATCCCATACCTCGGATACGGATATTCTGGTTGGCTCCCGGCTGGCCAGAACTGCTGGTAATATTGACACCTGTTGTCATACCTTGCAGTTTCTGTTCCACACTCATGACAGGGATGTCTTTTAACATATCGGCTTTTAGTGTGTTAGCCGAACCGGTAAAAGAAGATTTTGTGAAGTTACCATAACCTGTTACGACAACTTCGTCCAGATTCATTGACTCTGGTTCCAATACAATATTCAGTACTGAATTCTTCCGTGGAACACGAATCTCTGCTGTTTTCATTCCGATGTATGAAACAATCAGTGTCTGGTCTGGTTCAACCTGCAAGCTATACTTTCCTTCCGGGTCGGTTATTGTACCGATAGCTTCATTTCCTTTTATTGTGATAGAAACACCTATCAATGCTTCTTTTTCATCTGCTGAAGTTACTGTTCCAGAGATTGTTCGTTTCTGAGCAAAGACTTGTTGTGTTATTACACAATAAAAAATAAATAAAAAAAATAGTTTTACTTTTTCTCTAGTTTTCATGTTTCCTAATTTTTATGTCGTGTAACAATAATTGAACCAATTTTATTTATTCTTACGATAAAAAATGTAACTTATTGATTTATAGACATGGTTGAAAGCGACTCTCTCTCTGGCTTTTATGTTTATTGGGGACTTTTTACTCAATTTTGGGAAATATCTCCACAATGTTTTACTGATATTTGAGGATGTTAATGTTCCTTATGTCATTTATGATGGTTTGTAAGTATTATATGATAGATAAATGGGAAAAACGAAGGAGCCAATACTCGAATTTCGGGATAAGAGAATTACTCTTCGAATAAAAAATTGTATCTTTACAACCTGAAATTTCATACTATAACGAACAGATGGCCATTATCATTAAGAAAGTAAGCTCTAAAAAAGAGTTGCAGACATTTATTCGCTTCAATTACGAATTATACAAAGACAATCCTTATTCCGTACCTGATTTGTACGATGATATGTTGAATACGTTCAGCCCGAAAAAGAATGCAGCATTTGAATTCTGTGAGGCTGATTATTTTCTTGCTTATGAAGGGAAAAAAGTGGTAGGACGTGTAGCTGCCATTATTAACCACCGTGCGAACGAGACATGGAAAAAAAAGGAAGTCCGTTTTGGATGGATTGACTTTTTAGATAAGCCGGAAATTTCTGAAGCATTGCTTGGAGCAGTAGAAGAATGGGGAAAAGAACGAGGAATGGAAGCTATTGTCGGACCGCTAGGCTTTACCGATATGGATGCAGAAGGTATGCTGGTTGAAGGGTTCGATCAGCTAGGAACCATGTCGACTATTTATAATTACCCTTATTATCAACAGCATATGGAGCGTTTAGGCTTCGAAAAGGAAGCCGACTGGGTAGAGTTTAAGTTGACTGTTCCCGATAAGTTGCCAGAGAAGTTTATCCGTATTTCCGAAATTATTCTGGAAAAATATAAGCTGAAAATCAAAAAATTGAAACGTAGTGAAATAAAGAGCAAAAACTACGGACAGAAGATTTTTGATTTGATAAATGAAGCCTATGCACCTTTGTACGGCTATTCACAAATGACTCAGGGGCAAATCAATCAATATATCAAGATGTATTTACCATTGATAGATTTGCGAATGGTTTCGCTTGTAGAAGATGAAAATGAAAACCTGGTAGCTGTGGGTATTTCTATGCCTTCTTTGTCGGAAGCACTGCAAAAGGCAAAAGGTAAGATGCTTCCTTTTGGCTGGTTCCATTTACTTAAAGCCTTGTTTATCAAAAAGCCGAAAGTGCTTGATTTATTGCTGGTAGGTGTGAAGCCCGAATATCAAAGCAAAGGAGTAAATGCATTGTTGTTTTATGATTTAGTTCCAGTTTATCAACAGATGGGATTCAAATATGGAGAAAGTAATCCGGAACTGGAAATGAACAAGAAAGTACAGGCACAGTGGGGAGCTTTCGAAGCTGTTCAGCACAAACGCCGCCGTGCATATAAAAAGATGTTAGTAGCAGGAAAGAAAGAAGAAAATTAGTATATCGTTTGAGTGTTGTTTATGGAAGAAGAATACAATGAACAAATAGCGAATCCCGTTTCGTATACAGAGGAGAATATTCGTCATCTGAGCGATATGGAGCATGTTCGTACGCGTCCTGGTATGTATATCGGGCGTTTAGGCGATGGCTCTCAGGCGGAAGATGGTATCTATGTATTGCTGAAAGAAGTCGTAGATAACTGTATTGACGAGTTTAAAATGGGAGCAGGAAAACGCATTGAAATACAGATGGAAGATAATTTGCGTGTTTCTGTACGCGATTATGGGCGTGGTATTCCGTTAGGAAGTCTGGTTGATGCCGTATCTATGCTGAATACGGGTGGAAAATATGATACAAAGGCATTTAAGAAAAGTGTCGGGTTGAATGGTGTCGGAGCAAAGGCTGTCAATGCGTTGAGTTCTCACTTTATAGCGCGAAGTGTACGCGACGGACAGATGCGTGAAGCTGTTTTTGCAAAAGGAGAACTGATAAGTGATATTACTCAATCTACAGAGGAAGAAAATGGTACTTATATTTTCTTTGAGCCCGATAATACCTTGTTTCTAAACTACCACTTCCGTCCTGAATATATCGAAACGATGCTGCGTAACTATACATATTTGAATACAGGGCTATCGATATATTATAACGGCCACCGCATTGTAAGCCGTAACGGTCTGGAGGATTTGCTGAATGACAATATGACTTCTCAAGGCTTGTATCCTATTGTTCATCTGAAAGATGAAGATATAGAAATAGCCTTTACTCATAGTCCTCAGTATGGAGAGGAATATTATTCGTTTGTCAACGGACAGCATACAACTCAGGGAGGTACGCACCAAAGTGCTTTCAAGGAGCATATTGCACGTACTATCAAGGAATTCTATGGTAAGAATATGGAATTTCAGGATATTCGCAACGGGCTGGTAGCTGCTATTGCCATTAATGTAATAGAGCCGACCTTCGAAAGTCAGACAAAGATTAAGTTGGGCTCTTTGACGATGGCTCCTGAAAAAGATTCAGATGGTAATCCTTATCCACTTTCAGGAATCAGTGTCAATAAGTTTATCGGTGACTTTATAAAGGAGAATGTAGATAATTACCTGCATAAACATCCCGATGTAGCAGATGTGTTGCTTCAGAAGATTCAGGAATCGGAAAAAGAACGTAAGGCTATCGCGGGGGTTACTAAGATTGCGCGTGAACGTGCCAAGAAAGCAAATCTGCATAACCGTAAGTTGCGTGACTGCCGTATTCACTTGAATGACTTGAAGGGGGCTAAGAAAGATGAAGAAAATGATCCCCGTCTGGAAAGTTCTATCTTTATCACAGAGGGAGATTCTGCAAGTGGTTCTATAACCAAGAGCCGTGATGTTAATACTCAGGCTGTATTCAGTTTGCGTGGTAAACCTTTGAATTCATTTGGATTAACTAAAAAAGTCGTTTACGAGAATGAAGAATTCAATCTGTTGCAAGCTGCGCTGAATATCGAGGATGGCTTGGACGGATTGCGGTATAATAAAGTCATCGTAGCAACTGATGCCGATGTGGATGGTATGCATATACGCTTGCTGATGATAACTTTTTTCCTTCAGTTCTTTCCCGATTTAATAAAGAAAGGACACGTTTACATCTTGCAGACGCCCCTTTTTCGCGTTCGTAACCGTAAAAAAGGTGTATACGAAACTATTTATTGCTATACAGATGAGGAACGAATTGCAGCAATAGAAAAGTTGGGTCCCAATCCGGAGATTACCCGATTTAAAGGATTAGGAGAAATTTCGCCTGATGAGTTTCGGAATTTTATCGGAAAGGACATGCGTTTAGAGCAGGTTTCTTTGCGTAAAACGGATGCTGTTAAAGAGTTGCTGGAGTTTTACATGGGTAAGAACACCATGGAGCGACAGAACTTTATTATTAATAATTTGGTAATAGAAGAGGACTTGTTGAGTTGATAGATCAAGTATCTCTTGATTTGTGATTATTGGCTTAAATGAAAAGAGCGATATTTCCAGGGACATTTGATCCCTTTACAATCGGGCATTTTTCGGTGGTAAAACGTGCATTGACTTTTATGGACGAGATTATTATCGGAATTGGTGTCAATGATAATAAGAAAACCTGGTTTCCTACAGAAAAACGTGTGGAGATGATAAAAAGACTCTACGCAAACGAATCTCGCATACGAGTAGAAGCGTATGATAATCTGACTGTCGATTTTGCGCAACAGAGGAACGCTAAGTTCATTATCAGAGGAATCCGTACTGTTCGTGATTTTGAATATGAAGAAACCATTGCCGACATAAATAGAAAGCTTGCCGGCATTGAAACGATTTTGCTTTTCACAGAGCCGGAACTGACAGCCATCAGTTCCACTATTGTACGTGAATTATTGCAATATGGCAAAGATGTAACACCGTTTTTGCCAGAAGGACTGGATATTAATTTATGATGAAAACTATGAAACAGCGACTTTATTTGATTTTGTTGTGCAACTTTTTCTTTTTCTGTTCTGTAGTAGCACAGAATAAGATGCTCAACTCTCCTTCACGCAAGTTGCAGTTGGCGGAGTTTGCCATATCAAACTTATATGTCGATCAGGTAGATGAAAATAAGCTGGTAGAGTCGGCTATTGTAAAGATGCTGGAGCAACTGGACCCTCATTCTACTTATTCTGATCCGGAAGAGGTAAAAGCGTTGAATGAGCCATTGCAAGGAAACTTTGACGGCATAGGAATTCAGTTTAATATGGCTACTGATACGCTATTTGTTATCCAGCCTGTTTCCGGAGGCCCGTCGGAGAAAGTCGGAATTTTGGCAGGCGACCGTATTATTGAGGTAAATGATACGGTGATTGCCGGTGTAAAAATGAGTACGGAAGATGTGATGCGTCGTCTGCGAGGTAAACGAGGGACAGAGGTAACCGTAAAAGTTATGCGTCGTGGAGTAAAAGAGCTACTTCCTTTTACTATCAAACGCGATAAGATTCCTGTATATAGCCTTGATGCTTCGTATATGGTTGATAAAAAAATCGGCTATATTCGTGTAAATCGTTTTGCCGCAACTACAGGAAAGGAATTTGCTGATGCTCTTCATCGTTTGCAGAAGGAAGGTATGCGCGACCTTATTCTCGATTTGCAAGGAAATGGTGGAGGATATCTGAATGCAGCGATTGAATTGGCTAATCAGTTCTTAGGTAAGAAAGAACTTATCGTTTATACAGAAGGACGTCGTAATCCTCGTGCTGAGTTTGATGCTGAGGGAAATGGTGATTTCCTAAATGGACGTTTGGTTGTGTTGGTCGATGAATTTTCTGCGTCGGCAAGTGAGATTGTAACAGGAGCATTGCAAGACTGGGACCGTGCTATAGTTGTAGGCAGACGTACTTTTGGAAAAGGACTGGTACAGCGTCCGATTGATTTACCTGACGGTTCTATGATTCGTTTGACTGTTGCTCGTTATTATACGCCTTCCGGTCGTTGTATTCAGAAGCCTTACGAGAGTATTGAACAGTACAATAAAGATTTGATAGATCGCTACAATCGTGGGGAAATGTTGAGTGCAGACAGTATCCATTTTCCGGATTCTTTGAAATACAAGACATTGAAGCTGGGGCGTACTGTCTATGGTGGAGGAGGTATCATGCCGGATTATTTTGTGCCTGTAGATACAACCATGTATACGGATTACTATCTTGCCTTGCGCGATAAAGGAGCTATTGTACAGATGAACTTGAAGCTGGTAGATGCATATCGTGAAGAATGGCTGAAAGAGTATAAGGACTTCCGACATTTTAATAAGAATTTTGAAGTGACATCTGCTATGCTTGAAGAACTGAGAAAGTTAGGTGAAACATTAGGAGCAAAATATGATGAGAAACAATATCAAATTGCACTTCCACTCATAAAAGCTCAAATGAAAGCTCTGATTGCTCGTGATTTATGGGATATGAGTGAGTATTTTCAGGTAATAAATCTCATGAACAATAGTATGCTTAAGGCTGTAGAACTATTAGAGAAGCCGGGGATGAATTTCCCGGAACGTAAATAACTGCTTAGGGTATTTATTAGATTATAAGTAAGAAGGGGCCGTTTTAGCAATGTAGTAAAAAGCTAAAACGGCTCTTTTTTATGCTATTAAGATAAGGGATGTCCTGAATATGTTGCTTTGCCTTGAAAGAAGCTTTCTCTACCGGTTTTCAGAAAAACTATGGATAGTAAAGGTGGAACCTGTCCTGAATTGTTCATAATGAAATGGTTATTGAACAACAGCGACGGTAAAACGTTCAATAACTTCTTTAGTCTTATTTTCTCCTTGCTGGAGCACATTCATTATTTTTGTTGCTTAAATCACTGGACAGATTAAAGAATTATTTCCGTAATCCCTTGTATTATATAGGGAAAACTTCTAATTTTGTATCGTATTTTAATGTATGTAGTAAGAAATTTTAGTTCTAACAATTAAATAATTTAAATTCAATCATTTATGTGGTTAAGTAATTCATCTATTGGAAGGAAAGTGGTGATGAGTGTAACTGGTATCGCCCTTGTCCTGTTTCTGACATTTCACATGGCGATGAACTGTGTTGCTTTGTTCTCGGGCGAAGCTTACAACATGGTTTGTGAGTTCCTGGGTGCTAACTGGTATGCGCTGGTAGCAACTGTGGGATTGGCTGCCTTGTTTGTAATTCACATTATCTACGCTTTCTGGTTGACAATGCAGAATCGTGCAGCTCGCGGTAACGAACGTTATGCTGTAAATGCTCGTCCGAAGAATGTAGAATGGGCTTCTCAGAACATGTTGGTATTGGGTATCATCGTAATCCTGGGCTTGGCTCTTCACTTTATGAACTTCTGGTACAAAATGCAGTTCGCTGAAATCATCGGTAACCCTATGTTGGGTGGTCTTCATGCAGCCGACGGTTATGGCTATATTATGCAGACTTTCTCTAATCCGTTGTTCTTCGTGTTGTATATCATTTGGTTGATTGCTTTGTGGTTCCACTTGACTCACGGTTTCTGGAGTGCAATGCAGACTTTGGGATGGAACAACATGATTTGGATTAACCGTTGGAAATGCATCTCTAACATCTATTCTACTATCATCGTTCTTGGTTTTATGGTAGTAGCTGTTGTGTTCTTCTTGAAGAATATGATGGGTTGCGGTGCTTGCTAATTTAAGTGTAACTGATTTAAACTGAAAAAACATTATGACTAAAATAATTGATTCTAAAATTCCTGAAGGCCCGATAGCTGAGAAATGGACTAATTATAAGGCTCACCAGAAATTGGTAAACCCGGCTAACAAACGTCGTTTGGATATCATTGTGGTAGGTACAGGTTTGGCTGGAGCTTCTGCTGCTGCTTCACTTGGTGAAATGGGATTCCGCGTATTCAATTTCTGTATTCAGGATTCTCCACGTCGTGCACACTCTATCGCTGCACAGGGTGGTATTAATGCTGCAAAAAATTATCAGAACGATGGTGACTCTGTTTATCGTTTGTTCTATGATACTGTAAAAGGTGGTGACTATCGTGCTCGTGAAGCAAATGTTTACCGTCTGGCTGAAGTTTCAAACAACATTATCGACCAGTGTGTTGCTCAGGGTGTTCCTTTCGCTCGTGAATACGGAGGTACATTGGCTAACCGTTCTTTCGGTGGTGCGCAGGTATCTCGTACTTTCTATGCTAAAGGTCAGACTGGTCAGCAGTTGTTGCTGGGTGCATATTCTGCATTAAGCCGTCAGGTTGGTGCAGGTACTGTAAAACTGTACACTCGTTACGAAATGGAAGAAATCGTAATCGTTGACGGTCGTGCACGTGGTATCATTGCAAAGAACTTGGTTACTGGTAAATTGGAACGTTTTGCTGCTCATGCAGTTGTTATTGCTACTGGTGGTTACGGTAATACTTATTTCTTGTCTACTAATGCAATGGCTTGTAACTGTACTGCTGCAATGGCTTGCTACCGTAAAGGTGCTTGGTTTGCTAACCCTGCATACGTTCAGATTCACCCGACTTGTATTCCGGTACACGGTGACAAGCAGTCTAAGCTGACTTTGATGTCTGAGTCTTTGCGTAACGATGGTCGTATTTGGGTTCCAAAGAAACTGGAAGATGCAAAAGCTTTGCAGGCTGGAACTAAGAAGGGTAGTGATATCCCTGAAGAAGATCGTGACTACTATCTGGAACGTCGTTATCCGGCATTCGGTAACCTGGTTCCGCGTGACGTGGCTTCACGTGCTGCAAAAGAACGTTGCGACCATGGCTTCGGTGTAAATAATACAGGTTTGGCTGTATTCCTTGATTTCTCTGAAAGTATTGAACGTTTGGGTATTGACGTTGTTCGTCAGCGCTATGGTAACTTGTTCGATATGTACGAAGAAATCACCGACGTAAATCCGGGTGAATTGGCTAAAGAAATCAATGGCGTAAAATATTATAATCCGATGATGATCTATCCGGCTATCCACTATACAATGGGTGGTATCTGGGTTGACTATGAACTTCAGACTTCTATCAAGGGTCTGTTCGCTATCGGTGAATGTAACTTCTCTGACCACGGAGCTAACCGTCTGGGTGCTTCTGCATTGATGCAGGGATTGGCTGACGGATACTTCGTATTGCCTTATACTATCCAGAACTATCTGGCTGACCAGATCACTGTTCCTCGCTTCTCTACTGATCTGCCTGAGTTTGCTGAGGCAGAAAAGGCTGTTCAGGATAAGATCGATCACCTGATGAATATCAAGGGTAAGAAGTCTGTAGATTCTATTCACAAGGAATTGGGTCGCGTGATGTGGGAATACGTTGGTATGGGACGTACTGCAGAAGGTTTGAAGACTGGTTTGGCTCGTTTGAAAGAAATCCGTAAAGAATTCGAAACAGAATTGTTTATCCCAGGTTCAAAAGAAGGTATGAACGTTGAATTGGATAAGGCTATTCGTTTGAATGACTTTATTACAATGGGTGAACTGATTGCTTACGATGCATTGAACCGTAACGAATCTTGTGGTGGTCACTTCCGTGAAGAATACCAGACAGAAGAAGGAGAAGCTAAACGTGATGATGAAAACTTCTTCTATGTAGCTTGCTGGGAATATCAGGGTAGCGATGATAAGGCTCCGGTATTGTATAAAGAACCGCTGGTATACGAAGCAATTAAAGTTCAGACTCGTAACTATAAGAGCTAATCAGTGAAGTTAAACAATTAAAGAATCTAAGTAAAATGGATAAAAATATATCATTTACGCTGAAAGTTTGGCGTCAGAACGGACCTAAAGAAAAAGGTCATTTCGATACATTCCAGATGAAAGATATCCCGGGAGATACTTCATTCTTGGAAATGCTGGATATTTTGAACGAACAGTTGATTGAAGAAGGCAAAGAACCTATTGTATTCGATCATGACTGTCGTGAAGGTATCTGCGGTATGTGTTCTTTGTATATCAACGGACATCCTCACGGACCTGCTACTGGTGCTACTACTTGCCAGATCTACATGCGCCGTTTCAAAGATGGCGATGTAATCACTGTTGAGCCTTGGCGTTCTGCTGGTTTCCCGGTTATCAAGGATTTGATGGTAGACCGTACAGCTTACGATAAGATTATGCAGGCTGGTGGTTTTATCAGTGTACGTACAGGAGCTCCTCAAGATGCAAATGCTATTCTGATTCCGAAGCCAGTTGCTGACGAAGCTATGGATGCTGCTTCTTGTATCGGTTGTGGTGCTTGTGTAGCTGCTTGTAAGAATGGTTCTGCAATGTTGTTCGTTTCAGCTAAGGTTAGCCAGTTGAACTTATTGCCTCAGGGTAAGCCGGAAGCTTTGCGTCGTGCAAAAGCCATGTTGTCTAAGATGGATGAACTTGGTTTTGGTAATTGTACAAATACACGTGCATGTGAAGCTGAGTGTCCGAAATGCGTTTCAATCAGCAATATTGCTCGTTTGAACCGTGACTTTATCAAGGCTAAGTTGAAAGATTAATTCCTTGCTGTAAAGCTTTTATTTGATAGAGAAATCCCTGCTGAAGTAAAATTCGGCAGGGATTTCTTTTTTTTGATAAAATCAAAGTGTTATTTTGTGCGCGCAAACGTCTTTAAATGTAAAATAGTTTTAAACATTTTGTAATATTGTTGTTTGCTCTTGCGTGATATCTTACGAATTATTACATTTGCAATGTGATTTTTTTCATAGTATTAGATTTAAGGTTAACAAGGTTGGGAGAAAGCGTTCTCCCATTTTTTTTGCCCTTTTGTTTGCAGGCTATGTTTGGTTCATCTTATATCAGTTTATATATACCTCCGGCAAGTGTACGGATTATTCCTTTCATTTCCAGCTCAAATAAAATGCCCGTCATTCGGTTGATGGCGATATTGCTTTCTACAACAAGTGTGTTTATTTGGATTCCGTCTGGGTGCTTTTGGAGTAAGGATACTATTTTTTCTTCATTTTCATCGAGTTCGGGGAATAACTGCCGTTGTATAACCGCAGGAGCTTGTACTTCACTATCCCAGTTCATAGCCTTTATCAATTCCTCGGCGCTCTGAAGCAATACAGCACGATTCGAACGTATCAGTTCGTTGCATCCAGCCGAATACATATCATTAATGCGTCCTGGAAAAGCGAAACAGTCGCGGTGATAACTTTCTGCTATTTCTGCCGTGATAAGCGATCCCCCTTTATTTGCTGATTCGATAACAATGGTTGCGTCACTGATACCTGCTACGATACGGTTTCGTTTGACGAAGTTCTGCTTGTCGGGATTTGTACCACTCATAAATTCGGTAAGCAGTCCTCCGCATTGTGTCATTTCGGCCGCTGTACGCCGATGTACAGACGGATAAATTCTGTCCAAACCATGAGCCAGAACACCTATTGTTTCCATTTTATGTTGCAAGGCTGCACGATGAGCATGTATGTCAATCCCATAAGCCAGCCCACTGACAATTATTACATCCGGTAACAATTCTTTCAGTTCACCGATAAATCGCATGCATATATCTTTTCCATAATCAGTCGCATTACGGGTTCCCACCATGCTGATGATATGACGCTGGTTCAAATCACTTGTTCCCCGGTAAAACAGGACAAGTGGAGCATCATCACATTCCCGGAGCCGGGAGGGATAAGCTTCATCATCACAAGTAAGACAGGCTATATGATTTTTTTCTGCGAACGAAAGCTCTGCTTCACAACGGCGCAAAACCTCCGGTGCATCGAATACAGAAGCGATCTTCGGTGAAATGCCGGGAATGATATCTCCCAGATCCTTGGGATGGTCAAAAAGCATAGCAGCTTTTCCTTCCGTAGCATCAAGCAACTTATGAGCTCCTACAATACCGATTCCCGGAAGCTGAGTTAATGCCAGACGGCAAAGTAATTCATGGTTTTTCATTCTGAAAGATAGGGAGCAAAAGTCGTATCGAAAAGTTCACTGTTGCCCAGTCGTCCGTTTATTACACATACGGTTTCTACCGTCGATTTAATGACAATTTTCATGTCGGGCAATCGGAATATGTCTTGATAGAATACATATTTTATTCCTTCTTTCTTCATATACAGTTTCGAAACGAACTCGTCGCCGCTTTTCAGAGGAGTTTTGAACGCCATAGTCAGACGTGCTACAACCGGATCTATTCCTTCTTCGTGCAGTCGGGCAAAACTGATGCCTGTAGCAGTAAGAAACTCATGTCGTGTGTGCTCTATGTAATGTTGGTAATTGGCATTGTTTACGATGCCTTGCAGGTCACATTCATAATCGCGCACCTTCATTTTCAATTCATAAATGTATTTATCCATGGGGATGATTTTTTAATGTATTCTACAAAGGTAACGAATTATCCGTATATTTGCGGATGTATGGAACAGAATATACCGGCAATTTATGCAGCGCCGTTGCAAGGATTTACGGAGGCTGCCTGGCGTAATGCACACGAACAGACGTTTGGAGGTGTAGATGCTTACTATACCCCTTTTATTCGTTTGGAAAAAGGTGAAATCCGTAACAAAGATAAGCGGGAAGTACTGCCTCAGCAAAATACAGTAAGTCATCTGATACCTCAACTGGTAGCTTCAGAACCTGAAGAGTTGATTCAGCTAGCTGGCTTTCTGGCTTCACAAGGTTATCGGGAGATAGACGTTAACATGGGATGTCCTTTCCCGCTTATAGCCAACCGTGGGAAGGGATCGGGCATATTGCCCTATCCCGAAAAAGTTGCTGCGCTGCTGGATGCGATGCGTCAGTTGCCGGAAATCCGTTTCTCTGTCAAGATGAGACTTGGGTGGCTACATGCCGATGAATGGAAACAGGTATTACCTTTACTGAACGGCTCAGGGGTGTCTCAGATAACTCTTCATCCACGTATCGGAAAACAGCAGTACAAGGGAGAAGTGAACCGTGTTGCTTTTAAGGAGTTTTATGACTCCTGTGAACTGCCATTGGTGTATAATGGAGATTTGTGTACACCAGAAGCTGTTCAAGAGTTGCTGGAGGAATATCCACGATTGAAAGGTGTGATGCTAGGCAGAGGGCTGCTTGCTGATCCTTCGCTTGCCCTATCTGTTCGCAAAGGTCAATCTCCCGATAAAACAACATTATACCGTCAGGTATCTGCAATGCACGGGTTGATGTATGAACATTATTGCCGGATTATTGAAGGAGGCGAGGCTCAGTTGCTTGCCAAACTGAAAACCATGTGGGAGTATTTACTTCCCGATATAGACAAGAAGAGCCGTAAGCTTATCTTAAAAAGTAATCGTCTGGACACTTATCTCAGAGCGGTAGAAGAAGCCTTGCGCTAATCAATAAGAATTTATCAGCAAGAAGTGACAAAAACATCGTCTTCTTTTTTTATTTTTTGTACGAAAGATGGGGACTTTCGTACAAAAAAAAGAGTAAATATGCTAATGTTTTTTGAATATGTGCAGATGTATTTTCTGCATCGTTTTAATCAATTTGACTTCTTACCTTTTATGCTTTCATAGTTCTGGATTTTTCTTGGTAAATTAACTTCTTTTTGCGAATGCAACATAGTGACTTAGGCATTTTTGTACGTCATTATGTAAAACATGATTCATAATATCAAAACTAGAAGTAAGTGATATGAATTTTGATAATTTGTTCAGATACCATTACAGACCTTTATGCTTGTACGCCATACACTATATTCACGATGTAGATGCAGCTGAAGATATCGTGCAGGAGTGTTTTTCGGTTTTGTGGGAAAAAATGGAACAGGAAGGTGGGGAGATCGTTAATATTAGGTCGTACCTCTATACGATGGTCAGAAACCGTAGCCTTGACTGGCTGAAACAAAGTAGTATGTTCGATACTAGTCTTTCTCCATCCGATCTGGAAGACAGGTTACCCGAGGAAGATGTAGAAGAACGTACGATCATGGAAGCACGTATTTGGACAGCCATCGATTCATTGCCCGACCGTTGCAGGGAAGTGTTTCTGTTGAACAAACGGGATGGCATGAAGTATAAAGACATAGCCGACAAGTTTCATATCTCCGTTCATACGGTTGATAATCATATACAGAAAGCACTTCGACTGATACGTGAGGGAGCATATAAAGTATATACTTTCTTTTTCGGCTAAAATTAGCTTGTTGGCAATAGTGAATTTCAACCTTTGTACAGTCTTGTCTATGAAACTTAAAATCGAAGAAGTATGAAAGATTTAGAAGAAAAATGTCTCCGGTTTGTACTGAAGCATTACCGTGTAAATAAACTTGATACGCAGAAGGCATTGCAGACTTTTAGGCACAAACATGCTATACCCGAAAGCAAGTCAGGTCCTGGCTCGTATGTGATGGCTTTTGCGGGGATAGCGGCCGCTGTACTTTTGGTGTTTGTAATAAAGATATACCTGTTTACTGATGCGAAATGGACGGAGATTACGGCATACGAGCATTCGGTCGATTGTCTGTTGCCGGATAATTCTGCCGTAATGCTCTATCCTCATTCTTCCATTCGCTATTGTTCCCGTGAATACTTGTCTGTCCGTCGGGATGTCCGTTTGCGGGGAAAGGCTTCGTTTAGGGTTCGTCATCATGCTGCCCGGCCGTTTACGGTAAGTGGCAGATTGTCGGAAGTGAGGGTGTTAGGGACTCGTTTCTTGCTGGATGAAAGCCGGAATGATACGGCATTTGTACACGTTGAGGCGGGAAAAGTACAGTATACGGCTGTAGGACAACCGGATGCGGTAATTCTGACACGTGGAATGAGGGCGCAGGTTGTCAAAGGACAACAGAAACCTCAAGTACTTACGCAGAGAGCACAGACACGTAAAGGTAGCTTTGTGTTCAACAATACGCCTTTGCAAAAGGTACTCGATGAACTTTCCAGGTATTACAATGTCCGTCTGACAGCTGACAATACGGATAAACGGCTGACTGCCAATTTTAATTCCCGAAGCCTGGATGAAATAATCGAGATAATAGAAAAGGTGCTGAAAGTAAAAATTGAAAAGAAGAAGTGATGAGAACATTTTTCTGTGCTGTTCTGCTGTGTCTGCATGTGGCGGCGAATGCTTCATCCGAATCCACAGAGATGAAAAGAGCGATAGATACCATGCAGGAGGTATATCATGTAAGTTTTGTATACGATTCTGCTTTGGCTGATGTGATGCCTGCGGGCAGACCGTTGCCCGACAAGACACTGACGGAGAATCTGAATATTGTTTTGGGCGGGACTGGTATCAAGTGGGAAATCAAGGATGAATATGTGTTGCTGTTCAGGCAGAACAAGTATACCTTTTCGGGTTATGTCTGTCAGGATAATGGTGAATCACTGATTAATGTGACGGTGTATGACAAGACTACGCGTACCGGAACACTGACTGATGAACATGGCTTTTTCAGTATTACCTTACCTGAGGGGAAGCATGTGCTTCGTGTGTCTTATATTGGCTATGAGGAAGTGGTAAAGGAACTCGATTTGCAGTCTGATTATTTTGGAACTATTTATCTGAAGGAAAGCACAACGGCACTGGCAGGTGTGGAGGTTACAGCAAATCTGAATGATCCGCTTTTTACCACTCAGACCGGAAAGGTTTCTTTTACTCCCGAATTGCTGAATACGGAATTCTCTCTGTTGAGTTCTCCGGATCTTGTCAAGTCCATTCAGAACTTGCCGGGTGTTTCTTCCGGTACGGAATTGCTTTCCGGGCTGTATGTACATGGCGGTCGGAATGATGAGAATATGTTTTTGCTGGACGGTACTCCGTTGTATCAGGTCAATCATTTGGGTGGACTGTTTTCGGCATTCAATACGGACGTGGTGAAGAATGTAGACTTCTATAAGAGTGGTTTCCCGGCTCGTTATGGAGGAAGAACGGCATCGGTCATCGATGTTCGTACCAGGGAGGGGGACATGAAAGAATATCATGGCACTTTTTCCATCGGACTGCTGGATGGCAGGTTCCAGTTTGAAGGACCTGTCATCAAAGATAAGACTTCGTTTAGTTTTGGTATGCGAAGGAGCTGGATGGATCTGCTGACCACACCTACCTTGTGGATAGCGAATCGAAATTTTTCAGATAAAAATATTAAGACCCGTTACGCTTTCCACGATATCAATGCTAAAATTACGCATCGGTTTTCCGATCGGAACAAGTTGTCGCTCAGCGTATATTCTGCCCGTGATCTGTTCAAGTCGAGAGTGCTGCAACAGTTTCCGGAAGGATATATGTTCCAGAAGTACGAGGAACGGGATGAGAATACATTCCATATCCGTTGGGGCAACTTGTCGGTCGGATTGAACTGGAACGGTCAGCTTACGCCTAAACTGTCGGGCAATGTATCACTGGTGTATGCCCGTAATCTGGCAAAGTATAGTTTCCTGTCGGACGAAAGCTATTATGAACAAGACAAGAGGGTGTCGATGGAACGGATGCAAAGAAGCAATTATTCGACGATTGATGATGTGGGTTACCGGATGGAGTTCAGTTATCGTCCGGCTGCGAGTCATCATATTCGTCTGGGTAGCAACTATTTGTTTCATTTGTATCATCCGCAGCGTATCGCTTCGCAGGATATAAGAGAAACGGCAGGGATTGCCGATACCTTGTCGTCGGCGGGTGAAGGTCGTTATCGGGGGAGTGAAATCTCTTTTTATGTGGAAGATGATATGCAGCTGACCGAAAAGTTGCGGGTAAATGCGGGTCTGCACTATGTCTTGTATCGGGTTACGGGAGCGACTTATCATTCCTTGGAACCGAGATTATCTGTCGGTTACCGGCTTTTCGATTGGGCTACCTTGAAGGCTTCTTATACCGAAATGAGTCAGTTTGCCCATCAGCTTTCGAACTCTTATTTGAATCTTCCTACTGACTGCTGGGTTCCTTCTACCAGTCGCATACGTCCGATGCGTTCACGTCAGGTGGCGGGAGGTATTTATATGAAGCTTCCATGGAACTTGAGCATGGACATAGAAGGCTATTTCCGTATTACCGACCGTATGCTGGAATATGATACCGGTGGTAACCTGACACTTCCTGCCGATAACTGGGAGAAATGGGTGAGGGTAGGCAAAGGAAAATCGTATGGATTGGAAGCCTCACTGGCGTACCGTCACGCGAAGAATGTCTTTCAGGCCAGTTATACGCTGTCGTGGAGCAAGCAAAAATTCGAAGATTTTTACCCCGACTGGTATGCCAGCAAGTTTGACAACCGTCATAAGCTGAACCTGATGTTCCGTCATAAGTTTAATAACCGTATCGATGCGTACGCAGCATGGACTTTCCGTAGTGGCGATCGGGCTACTGTGCCTATGCAGTATGTAGAAAATCCTTCTTTGCCTGGAACCGTCCAGCCGTCTGATGCGGCAGGAAGCTGGGTCTACGAAAAGCCGAACAATATTACCCTGCCAGCCTATCATCGGCTGGATGTAGGCATCAATTTCCGGCGGACAACCAAACGAGGTTTCGAACGTATCTGGAATATCAGTATTTACAATGCCTATTGCCGGATGAATGCTTTCTATACTCAAGTAGAACGGCAGGCCGATGGTAGTTTCAGAGGCAAGGCGATAGGACTGTTTCCTGTAATTCCTTCTTTCAGTTATACTTTAAAATTCTAATAAGGATGATGGTAAAATATATTTCTTTCATGATCATACTTGGGGTATCCTTACTGTTTACATCTTGCGTATATCATTTCGATCTGGATGAGGCGGAAGGAATCCCTAAGTTAGTTGTATACAGTTATCCCGGGAGTGGAGATACAACCGTGGTACGTTTTTCACGCAGTCTTCCAGTCACAGGCAAGGGGGAAATTGTTTCTGGTTTGACAGGGACGGATGTCCGGCTGGAAGTAAACGGTACACCTGTCGGTCTGTTGTGGACGGACAAAGCTTTACCGGGTGTTCCCGCCAAAAGTTATTATACGGTGCAGAGATACGAGGAAGGCGATCGTATCCGGCTGACAGCTTCTGCTGAAGACTTGGAAACAGTTTCGTCTGTTACGACAATTCCAGCTCCGTTTCCGTTGAATTCTGTTCATATGGAACGAAAGCCATCCGATCCTGGTACGCTTCAGTTTCAGATAAACTTTACCGATAAGGCAAGTACAGTAAACTATTATGCCGTAACGGTGAAAGAAAGAGCAAAGTATTGGAGGAATGGAGATTCACGGGTGTATTATGACGAAGAATATACGGCGTATATGGATTGGAATGATGAACCGCTCCTGAAGGTCTCAGCCGGTTTGGATGAAATTCTTATAGGTGACTATACGTATTATGAGCAGTTGTATATTTGGAGCGATGAGAAGATTCAAGGGAAGAACTACACACTTCGGCTGAACAAAACTTATATATCCGATTATGAAACCTCTATTCAGGGTGAAGTTTATACAAACAGGAAACAATATAAGGTTTGTCTGTATAGTTTGTCGGAAGAGTTCTATCATTATCTGAAATCGATGAATGAACAAGTAAACAATAAATTGGGAGAATCGGAATTGGCTCCTGTACGCCCTACCTATACCAATGTAGAGAATGGTTTTGGACTAGTAGGGGGCTGTCGGATGATGCAGACAGAATGGATGGATGGTGTGAAAGAATGAGTTGGAAGTAATTGATTAAACACAAAAATTGATTGTATGATAAAGCGTTTGACTGTTCTTATATTGTTGTTTAGTGGCTGGCTAGTTACTTACGGACAGACAGGCCGTTCCTCAGGTCTGACAATTTATGGAGGAAAAGATATGGTAGGTTATGATATGGTTCCTCCATCAGCCGGGATACCTCCTTTTGATGCTGGGAAGACTTATTTTGATTCCAGATTCTCTTTAGGTTTCGGTTATCGTTGGCGGTTGAAGCCGATTGATTCCCGATGGTTTTTCGATCTTGCGATAACAGCCGGATATCATCGTTATAAGTATGGATTAAGCTATCTCTCTCCGGACGAGCACATAACTTATGCGGGAAATGCAGGAGTTTGTAATTTGTTGTCGGTTTCTCTCTCCGGAAGTGCGGGATATTATTTGTATAAAGGATTGAATTTGTCTGTAGGGGTAGAATCTGCTTATTATTTTTATGATAAAAATTTTGTAAATGTACCTGTGTTTGTACGTTTGGGTTATGACTTTGGTTGTATGGAAATTGCCATACAATATAAGCGGGGAATGACTCGGAAATTTGATTTATTCCCTTTTGCGAACAACCGTTTGTCTGGCTGGGAATTGATGGTATACATACCTTTGTCTAAAAGAAATACAAATTAATTATATTTCTTTTTTCTTGAAATACTCATATCCGATGCGGCAGTACAAGCATTTCTTCAGGTCACAGTAATTCTTTTTGAGCTGGATAAGTGCCTGACTGTCGCCTGCATGTGATGCTTCCAGTCCACATTCTTTCCACATACGGATGATGTAATTGTTTTCTGGCTTCAGTTCCTCTAGCAGTTGGGTCGCACGCAGGCATAAGGCGTCGTTCGACTTGTGCTTGCCGTAGGCATAAAGAAATGGTACTACCGTATTGATGATAAGTAAATCGGTTGAGCTTTGGCTGATGGTTTTGGGATGAGAAGGAGAAGGTATACCAAAAGTGTAGTGTGTCAGCCAGTATTCCGATGTTCCACCTTTCAGGAGATTCCGTAATTCGTTCACCGATTCTGCTTCCATCAGTTGTGAGAATAAGCCCTGTGAACGATGGTACAGGCAGGCAAGCTGTGCGATGCGGATATGTGGAAAATTACTTGGACGCAGGCGGAGAAAACGCCAGCGGCAATCAGAAGAAGGTTGTAGTCCGAACTTCTGTTTCAGGTAATTGTATTCTTTTATCATGTTTTCCGTATATGCATCAACAGGCAACTCTTGCAGAAGTCCTGCTTGTCCGAAGAAAAAGGCCTCTATCTGAAACAGATTGTCACGATGTTTGTTGACAGCAGCAAGCGGTACACTCTTCGCCCATAGCTCGAAAGTATCACTGTTTACACCAAATCCGAAATTACGTGCCAGCGTAATGAAAAACGCGTACTCCCAGTCTTGGTTGTATTCATGCAAGTGCTTCTCTATTTGCTGCGTTTTATTTTCGAAACGCTCTACCTGAAGCGTAGACAGCCAGCTGTGTAGCAGGAAAGACGGCAGTTGGGGAATGATTCGGAAACAGGCCGGATAGCGGTCGGCGCGGATTAATTCTTCATAATTTTCCAATAGATAAGGTGGGTAGTGTAACTCCATCTGTGGAATAATCTCTCCGTTGCTTCGTGTGGGAACAGCATCTATATCCGAAGCCACATGCAGAATAACCGAATCGTATGTCGGGTCGAGATGATGATTATGGCGGAACCAGTCGGAAGCCTGCTGGTGTATTTCGATGTTTCCTACCCATGTTACATCGTTTATCTTGATTTTTGCATTGAAAAAATCCGGACCGGCATGCATGTTTGCCAGACCGGGGTCAATAATTTCAATCGGCTGTCCGTCGGTTGTCTGCAAAGGTTTCAGTGTGAAAAGTTTGTGTTTCCACACGTAGTGCAAGAGTTCTTCCATGTTAATGAGGTGTAAATGTTCGCTAAATGTAATGATTAATAACGAAAAACGTTATCTTTGTGCCTAAAATAATTTGAGATTTATGAAGATAGCATTAATAGGATATGGTAAAATGGGTAAGGAAATCGAAAAGATTGCAGTTGCCCGCGGACATGAAATTGTAAGTATTATTGATGTAGACAATCGTCAGGACTTTGCATCGGAAGCGTTCCGTTCAGCGGACGTTGCGATTGAGTTTACGGCTCCTTCTGTAGCTTATGGCAACTGTCTGGAAGCTTTCAAAAATGGAGTTAAGGTAGTTTCCGGCAGTACAGGTTGGATGGGCGAGCATGGAGAAGAAATGCGTCGTCTGTGTGCAGAAGAGGGAAAAACTCTTTTCTGGTCGTCCAATTTTAGTTTGGGGGTAGCAATTTTCTCTGCTGTCAATAAATATTTGGCAAAGATTATGAACAACTTTCCCAATTATGACGTGTCAATGGTAGAAACACACCATATCCATAAGTTGGATGCTCCAAGTGGAACAGCAATTACACTTGCTGAAGGTATCTTGGAGAACCTGGACAGAAAGAACAAATGGGTTATGGGTACACTTACAGCTCCGGATGGAACTGTAACCGGTACTACAGCGTGCGCATCGGATGAAATGCCTGTAAGTGCAATCCGTGAAGGAGAAGTGCCCGGAATTCATACTATCCGTTATGAATCGGAAGCTGATTCTATCATTATTACGCACGATGCAAAGAACCGCAAAGGATTTGCATTGGGTGCAGTACTGGCAGCCGAGTACACAGCAACTCACGAAGGATTTTTAGGAATGAATGATTTATTTCAGTTTTAAGATATGATACAGGCATCACGTAAGCAGTGGATAAAGTTTAGTATAGTATTAGTTCTGTACCTGATTTTCCTGATCTGGTTGCAGAGCTGGCTGGGACTGGTTGTTGTTCCTTTTATCTTTGATGCTTACATTTCAAAGAAAATTCCATGGACATGGTGGAAAAAGTCGAAAAATAAAACGGTTCTGGCAGTAATGAGCTGGGTAGATGCAATTGTATTTGCGCTGGTTGCAGTGTATTTTGTCAATCTGTATTTCTTCCAGAATTACGTTATACCATCTTCTTCACTCGAAAAGTCGTTGCTGGTAGGCGATTATCTGTTTGTCAGCAAGATGAGTTATGGAGCACGTATTCCACAGACTCCGCTTCATATGCCTCTTACTCAGCATACACTTCCGGTATTCAACTGTAAGTCGTATCTTGACTGGGTACATTGGGATTACAAGCGTGTTGGAGGTTTGGGTAAGGTAGAACTGAATGACATTGTGGTTTTCAACTTTCCGGCCGGTGACAGTGTAGCTACAGCCGTTCCTGCTGAAGATTTGTATCGGTTGAGTTATCAGGCAGGACAGCAGCTTTCGCAGCCGGTAGATATGTCGCGCCTTACTTTGGAACAGCAGCGTCAGGTGTACGATTTCTATTATCAGGCAGGACGCAAATATATTGATGAAAATCCGCAGATGTACGGTAAGATTATTACCCGTCCGGTCGACCGTCGTGAAAACTATGTAAAGCGTTGTGTCGGACTTCCTGGTCAGACATTAGAGATAAAGAACCGTATTATTTATTTGGACGGAAAAGCGAATAAGGAACCGGATAATGTACAGTATCGTTATTTTGTCAAGACTAAGGGAATGCTTCCTGATGATTTGTGTCATGAACTGGGTATTAGTCAGGAGGATCTGATGATGTATTACACCGAAGAATCGGTTTATAACATGCCGTTGACAGAGAAGGCTAAAGCAGCTTTGCTGGCTCGGAAGGATCTGGTAGTGTCTATAGAAAATACTCCGGATGATGATGCCGGCGGATTGTATCCTGTAAATAAACTGACTGGCTGGACTGTAGACAATTATGGTCCGGTATGGATTCCGAAAAAAGGTGCTACAATCGATTTGACACTGGACAACCTGCCGATTTATGAACGTCCTATCAAGAATTATGAAGGAAATTCTCTGGAGGTGAAGGACGGAAAAATCTATATAAACGGACAAGAAACGACGAAGTATACCTTTAAGATGGATTATTACTGGATGATGGGTGATAACCGTCATAACTCTGCCGATTCACGTTTCTGGGGCTTTGTGCCTGAAGATCATATCGTTGGTAAGCCTATCTTTATCTGGTTGTCACTCGATCAGGATAGAGGTTGGTTCGACGGAAAAGTCCGTTGGAATCGCTTGTTTAAGTTTGTCGATTCGATAAAATGATACTGCATCATATTGAGTAATGACTGGAAAATAGGACTGAAGCTATCGGCATTTGTCATTATTGCTGTATGGCTGGTTAGGACTTTTCTTGTTACATCATGTTTTATTCCTTCGTCGGGAATGGAAAATACACTTTATCAGGGCGAAGGGGTGCTGGTGAATAAGTGGAGTTATGGTCTGCGTATGCCTTTTCCTTCATTCTTAGGTTATCACCGTATCGGAAACTGTGATGTAGGGAAAGGGGATATTGTAATTTTCAATGATCCGGGGGCTACTCAGCGAAATAAACGACTTGAGTGGCGCAGTGTCTTTATAAGCCGTTGTATTGCTACTCCCGGAGATACACTGATGTTGAATCGAGAGCTGATAAATACCGGAGATGAGATTTTAAGTCCGGACAGTAAGGCTTTGTATGTATATCCTGCATCGAAAGAAGACCTGATGAAGATTATATTGGATGCAGTAGGGCTGAAAGAAAATTCACTGGTAGGATATACCGAAGATGGAGGGTATATCCGTAGCTTTAGTCATTATGAATTTTATTTGGTTTCACAAAAAGCAGGACAGCGAATCGATTTTGTTCCGCTAAACAACAGACTTTCGCAAGAGATACATCCTTATGTTGTTCCTCGCAAAGGGGAAGCTGTAAAAGTATATCCGTGGAATGTAGTATTGTTATGTAATACAATTGTTTCGCATGAGCAGAAGCAGGCTGAAGTGCGGGGCGATACGTTGTGGGTAGAAGGAAAACCTGCCACTTCGTTTACATTCAGTAAAGACTATTATTGGATGGCTTCGAATGATCCTGTAAACTTGTACGATTCACGGCTGTTTGGTTTTGTCCCGGAAGATCATATTATTGGTAAAGCATGGTTTATCTGGTTTCCTTCCTGTAAAGAACGTTTTTTTCAACGTGTGCAATAAGAATGAAGAAAGAAGTTATACTTAGTTCGGCGTATCTTGCGCCAGTAGAATATTATACGAAGTTGTTTGCGTATGATACTATACATATAGAGCAGTTTGACCACTATATGAAGCAAACTTATCGTAATCGTTGCACGATAGCTTCGGCAGATGGAAGTTTGTCGTTGACTATCCCGACAGAAAAAAGTGATGATTTAAAATGCCTGATGAAGGATGTGCGTATTTCTGATCATGGCAACTGGCGGCATGTGCATTGGAACGCTTTTGTTGCAGCTTATAAGCAAAGTCCTTTTTTCGATTACTATGCTGATGAGTTTCATCAGTTTTATGAACATAGATATGAATTCTTGTTCGATTTTAATATGGAATTGTGTAACTGGATATGTGAACAGATCGATTTACATCCTTCCTTTGTAATGACAAAGGATTATGTTGCCAATGTAGAGGATATGGATGATTTTCGTGAATTGATACATCCTAAAAAAGCATATGTGCAGTGTGATTCGGATTTTCTGCCTAAACCTTATTATCAGGTATTTGACCAGAAAAACAATTTTTTGCCTAATCTCAGTATTATAGATTTGTTATTTAATATGGGACCTGAAAGTTTATTGGTTCTACGTGATAGTATTGTAAAACATGAATAATAGATAACTTATGAACAACCTACCTACAGTAACTAAAAATCTATTGATTATTAATGTGTTGTGCTTTTTTGGCACAATAGTGGCACGGCGCTACGGCATAGATGTGGAAAACTTGTTGGGATTACATTTTTTCCTGGCCTCTGATTTTAATCCTGCGCAGCTTATTACCTATATGTTTATGCATGCCAACTTCCAGCATATATTTTTTAACATGTTTGCCGTGTGGATGTTTGGCCGAGTGCTTGAACAAGTTTGGGGTCCTAAGCGTTTTTTATTTTACTACATCTTATGTGGAATAGGAGCCGGACTAATACAGGAGGCTGTACAGTATACAGAGTATTTGGTTAGTTGGTCGCACTACGATGGAGTAGATACAGGTATGGGAGTTATACCTATGGCTGAGTTTTTGAATCGTCTGAATACGGTTGGAGCTTCAGGTGCTGTATATGCTATTTTGTTAGCTTTCGGTATGCTGTTCCCTAACAGTCAGATGTTTATCTTCCCTTTGCCGATGCCGATTAAAGCGAAATATTTTGTAATCGGATATGCTGTGTTGGAGCTTGTTCTTGGTATTGCAGGAGGTGACGGAGTAGCTCATTTCGCACATTTGGGAGGAATGCTTTTTGGTTTTATTTTGATTATATATTGGAGAAAGAAGAATGGCGGCGGACAACAGTTTTATTACTAACCTAAAAGAAAATTTCAGGAGAGGGGATATTGTAACCCGGCTGCTATATATAAATATAGGAGTTTTTCTGGTTGTCACACTGGTAAACATTGTACTGACTTTGTTTAATCAGCCTGCTGGTTTTTGGACGAACTATTTGGAATTTCCCGCTTGGTGGGAGCGTTTTATCCGACAGCCTTGGTCGTTGTTTACCTATATGTTTATGCATGCTGGCATACTGCATATATTGTTCAATATGTTATGGCTGTACTGGTTCGGGCGTTTGTTCTTGCAATTTTTTTCGGCAAAACATTTGCGTGGCTTATATGTATTAGGCGGAATTGTGGGAGGATTGATGTATATGCTTGCATATAATTTGTTTCCCTATTTTGCTGGTGCGGTATATTCTTCTTATTTGTTAGGAGCTTCGGCTTCAGTGCTTGCTATTGTAATTGCAGTTGGTGTACGTGAGCCAAACTATCCTATTCAGTTGATGTTTGTCGGTACTGTAAAGCTAAAGCAGGTAGCCATATTCATGTTGTTGCTGGATTTGTTGTTTATGACTTCAGGAAATGCAGGTGGACATATTGCTCATCTGGGAGGGGCTTTAGCCGGTTGGTGGTTTGCCGCAGGGTTACAGAAGGGTCATGATGCAACAAAATGGATAAATAATATACTCGACTTTTTATCTGGAAGCTGGAAGCCTGTTTCCAGAAAGCCTAAAATGAAAGTGCATTACAGTGACAAGCAGAAAGACTATGATTTTAATGCCAGAAAAAAAGAACGTACAGAGGAAATAGATAGAATATTAGATAAGTTGCGTAAGTCTGGCTACGGTAGTTTGACTGATGCTGAAAAAAAGAGCTTGTTTGATGCAAGTAAAAAGTAAATAAAGCTCGTTTGGGCTTCTGCCAATGGAAGAAAAATATATCCGAATGCAATATTGATAATATAAAATAATGTAGATATGAGGAAAATTGGATGTTTGGTTCGGTGGGTATTGTTTACCTTAAATATATTAGTTGCCATTGGCTTTTTAATAAGTGCTTACAGTCCGTATATATCTCCGGTCAGTCATCCGTTGTGGGCGTGTGCAGGACTGTTTTTCCCTTTTCTGTTTCTTGCTAATCTCCTATTTATATTTGTGTGGGTTTGTATCAAATGGCAGTATGCTTTTTTTCCGTTGCTGGTTCTTGTTGCCGGCTGGAGCAGTATTTGGAACTATTGTCCGCTGGGATCAGAAGAGAAACCGGAAGGAGGAGAGGTAATTAAGTTGCTTACTTATAACACGCAGGATATTGCGTTAACGAAAGAGTATGATAAACAGGAAGGTAATCCTGTTCTCAATTACTTGCGGGACAGTGATGCTGATATTATTTGCTTGCAAGAGTTTAATCCTAGTGCAAAGGTAAAACAAAAGGAAATAGATCGTGCTTTGGCATGTTATCCTTACCATGTACGTGTAAAGGGAGAGGGGCCGGGCAGACTTGCTTGTTATTCACGCTATCCAATTCTTTCGGCAGAAACAATAGATTATAAGACTGAATCCAATGCCAGTATTCTTTATCGGTTGAAATTTGGAAATGATACTCTTGTGTTAATCAATAATCATTTGGAGTCGAATAAGCTTGATGCACATGATAAGACTGTATATAATGATATATTGAAATCTCCAAGGGAAAAGAATATAAAAAATGGGGGAAAGCATTTGTTTCATAAAATAGCAAAGGTTGTGGCAGTACGTGCCCCTCAGGCGGACTCTGTTGCACAGGCTATTGCTGTAAATCGTACTCGCTATATGCTTGTTTGCGGTGATTTTAATGATTCTCCTATCTCGTATGCTCATCGAGTAGTCGGACAGGGCTTGAATGATGTTTATAGAAAGGTGGGTAGAGGACCTGGTTTTACTTATTATGAGAATCGTTTTTATTTCCGCATAGACCATATTTTTGCCAGCGATGCTTTTCGTATACTGGAGTGTAAAATTGATCGTTCCATAAACGCTTCTGATCATTATCCGGTTTGGTGCTTGCTTGAAAAAACGAAATAAATTTTTATTGATGCTTGCCAGACCAAATTTTGGCGAAATACTTTTTATAGATTGATCTTTGTTTTATAATAATTCGCAACGAAAACAGGCTAACTTCTTTTCTGAAGTTGGCCTGTTTTTATTTTAGTTATGCAGTACAGCTGTTTTCTAACGATTTGATCTGTCAAATTATAATACTGATATGAAATGCTTCTTTGAAAAAGGGAAATTTATAGCTTAAAACTTAAATATTTAGAAACCTTTCCCTTTATAAATGAAAAAAAAACTATATTTGCAACCTTGAATAAACGTATATTAATTAAAAAGTAAATATATAAATTAAAGTAACATGCAAAACAAAGGATTCGTAAAGGTTTTTGCGATATTGCTGACCCTTGTATGTGTGTTCTATCTTTCGTTCTCTTTTGTAACCCGCTATCATATGAAAAAGGCGGCAGAAGATCCGAAAGGGGAAACTCACTACCTTGATTCAGTACAGAATGAAAAGGTTTGGTTGGGCAGTTATACGCTGAAACAATGTCGTGAGATGGAAATCGGACTGGGACTTGACCTGAAAGGTGGTATGAACGTTATTCTGGAAGTTTCTGTACCGGATGTTGTAAAAGCTTTGGCTGATAACAAAACAGATGAGGCATTTAATAAAGCCGTTGCTGAAGCTGCAAAACAACAGGTTACCAGTCAGGATGATTTTATCACAATTTTTATTCGTGAATACAAGAAACTGGCTCCGGAAGGAAAGCTGGCAGAGTTATTCGCTACTCAACAGTTAAAGGATAAAGTAACTACACGCAGTACTGATGCTGAGGTTGAAGCTGTATTACGCGAAGAAGTGAAAGCTGCGGTAGACAATTCTTATAATGTATTGCGTACTCGTATCGACCGCTTTGGTGTGGCTCAGCCTAATATCCAGACATTGGAAGGTAAGATGGGACGTATCATGGTGGAATTGCCAGGTATTAAGGAACCAGAACGTGTCAGAAAATTGTTGCAGGGTTCTGCTAATCTGGAATTCTGGGAAACTTTTGAAGCAAAAGAAATCGTTCCGGTATTAGCTTCTGCTGATAGCCGTGCTCGTGATTTGCTTGCTGGAACAGCTACTGATTCTGTACAAACAGATACTGTTGCTACTGCTCAGCCTGCAATTTCTGCTAAAGACAGTTTAGCTGCTGCATTGAAAGGTGAAACTGCTTCTAATGCTTCTGGTGCAAATATTGAACAAATGAAGAAGGAACATCCGTTGCTTTCTGTTCTTCAGTTGAACCAGAGTGGTGTAGGAGCTATTGTTGCTTATGCTGACCGTAACGATACAGCTGAAGTTAATCGTATCTTAAGTATGCCTGAAATACAGAAGCAGTTACCTCGTGACCTGAAATTGATGTGGGGTGTTGCTGCTGCTGACTTCGATAAGAGCGGACGTATTTTCGAATTGTATGCAATTAAATCTACAGAGCGTAATGGCCGTGCTCCTTTGGAAGGTGATGTCGTAACTGATGCAAGAGATTCTTACGACCAGTATAATAAACCGTGTGTGAGCATGTCTATGAATACAGAAGGTGCTCGTCGCTGGGCTGCTTTGACTAAACAAAATGTTGGCAGATCAATCGCTATTGCATTGGATGGTTATGTATATAGTGCTCCACGTGTTAATGGTGAAATTCCTGGAGGACAGTCAGAAATCTCTGGTAGCTTTACTCCGGAACAGACAAAAGACTTGGCTAACGTGCTGAAGTCTGGTAAAATGCCGGCACCTGCACGTATTGTACAGGAAGATATCGTAGGACCGTCTTTGGGACAGGAATCTATTAACCAAGGAATTATTTCATTCGTAGTTGCACTGGTTGTCTTGATGATTTATATGTGTGCTATGTATGGATTTATTCCGGGTATGATTGCAAACTGTGCATTGTTTGTTAACTTCTTCTTTACATTAGGTATTCTATCTTCTTTCCAGGCTGCCTTGACAATGTCTGGAATTGCCGGTATGGTGCTTTCACTTGGTATGGCGGTGGATGCTAACGTATTGATTTATGAACGTACAAAAGAAGAGTTGAAGGCTGGTAAGGGAACTAAACAAGCTTTGTCGGAAGGTTATGCTAATGCATTCTCAGCAATCTTCGACTCAAACCTGACTTCTATTATTACTGGTATTATCTTGTTTAACTTTGGTACTGGTCCTATCCGTGGATTTGCCACTACATTGATTATCGGTATTCTTTGCTCATTCTTTACAGCTGTATTCTTGACTCGTCTGGTTTACGAACATTATATGGGTAAGGATAAGTGGTTGAACTTGACCTTTACTACTGGTATTTCGAAGAACCTGATGCAGGATGTGCATTACAACTTTATGGGTGTTACCAAACGTTCTTTCATAATTTGGGGAGCTGTAATTGTTGTTTGTATCATTTCATTCTTTGTTCGCGGTTTGTCACAAAGTATTGACTTTACCGGTGGACGTAACTTCGTTGTTCAGTTTGAACAGGTTGTACAACCGGAAACTGTACGTAGCTTGTTACAGCCAAAGGTGGGTGATGCTAATGTTCAGGCTATTGCATTGGGTACAGATGGTAAGACTATCCGTGTTACAACAAACTACCGTATAGAAGAAGATTCTCCAACTATCGATGCTGAAATTGAGGAATTCTTGTATGATGCATTGAAAGAGGGTAATTTGCTTGGTGAAGGGACTACACTTGAAATATTTATCGACCGTGATAACCGTACTGGTGGTTCAATCATCAGTTCACAGAAAGTTGGTCCAAGTATCGCTGATGATATCAAAACATCTGCTGTTTGGTCAGTTGTGTTGGCTCTGATTGCAATTGGTCTGTATATTTTAGTTCGTTTCCGCAATATTGCCTATAGTGTGGGTGCTACTGTTGCATTGGCTGTTGATACACTGTTGATTATTGGTATGTATTCTATTTGGTATGGTATACTGCCTTTCTCATTGGAAATCGACCAGACATTCATCGGTGCTATTTTGACCGCAATCGGTTACTCAATCAACGATAAGGTGGTAATTTTCGACCGTGTACGTGAATTCTTCCACTTGTATCCGAAACGTGACCGTGCTAAACTGTTTAACGACTCACTGAACACTACATTGTGCCGTACTATTAATACCTCATTAAGTACTTTAATCGTATTGTTGAGTATTTTGATTTTAGGTGGTGATAGTATTCGTAGCTTTGCCTTTGCAATGATTCTGGGTGTTGTTATCGGTACTTTGTCATCATTGTTCGTGGCAGCTCCAGTTGCATATCTGACAATGGGACATAAGATGAAAGATACAGAAAAAGCAGAAGCTTAATAAATTTATTAAAATTATAGATTGAGGTAAAAGCCTCTACCATAGCACTTATGGTAGAGGCTTTTCTTTTTTGCTTATGATTTTTTATTGCTGATTATTGAGTTTGAAGAACAAAGTGGGCATAGATTTGTTTTATCTATGTACTGTAAGATTAACAGACTGACTAAACAACTAACTAAACTATTCAAAGTATGAAAAAAAGATTTTTTTTCGCAATGGCGCTTGCAGCTGTTGCAATGGTGGGTAATGCACAAGATGCATACGTAGGTAATAAATTCTTTGATAATTGGTACATGGGTATCAAAGGTGGAGGCATTACCCCAACAACACATTCTGCATTCTGGAAAAATATGCGTGGAACAGCTGGTATTGAGCTTGGGAAACAAATTACTCCGGTGTTGGGAGTTTCTTTTGAAGGACTGACAACTGTCAACACGAGCGAAAGCCGTACGGCGTTTGATGCACTTAATTTGGGAGCCTTGGGTAAAATCAACTTAAATAACTTATTTGGTGGCTATTTGGGTAAGCCCAGATTGTTTGAAGTTGAGGCGATTGCCGGAATTGGCTGGGGACATGATTTTGTAAATTCAGGTCTGGGCTATGACAAATCATATATGGTAAGCCGTTTTGGAACAAGTTTTAACTTCAATTTAGGAGAGGCGAAAGCTTGGACTATAAATGTACGTCCTGCTATTGTATATCAGATGTCAGGAAACAGATCGCAGATTTTAAATGTTAATAAATCAGCTATAGAACTTTTGGCGGGTGTGACCTATCATTTTGCAAGTAGTAATGGAAAGCATTACCAAACAATTCAGACTCCATACAACCAGGCTGAAGTTGATTTGCTGAATGATGCAATTAACACATTGCGTGCAGAATCGGCTGCAAAAACAGAAGGACTTGAAGCTTTGCAATATGAAAATGATCAGTTGAAAGAAAAACTGAATGAGTGTATGAATGCACCGAAAGAGGTTGAAACTATTGTTCAGAATACTCACTCTAAGTCTTTAGAGTCGGTTATTACTTTCGGACAGGGAAAGGCTACTGTAAGTGCTGATCAGTTGCCAAATGTAGAACGTATTGCTACATACATGAAGAATAATCCTTCTAGTACAGTTGTTATTAAAGGATATGCTTCTCCTGAAGGTAGTGTAGAGATTAATGCACGTATTGCAAAACAACGTGCAGAGGCTGTGAAGACTATCTTGATTAATAAATACAAAATAAGCGCAAGCCGTATTACGGCAGAAGGTCAAGGAGTAGGAGAAATGTTCTCAGAACCAGACTGGAACCGCGTAAGTATTGCAACACTGAACGAAGCAGAATAAAACTCTAGTTTGTTTTTCGGAAAAAGGAGCTATGTCAGAATTTAGACATGGCTCCTTTCTTTTTGTACCCTCGTCGGGAATCGAACCCGAATCAAAAGTTTAGGAAACTTCTATTCTATCCGTTGAACTACAAGGGCAAGTTGATTGCAAAAATACTTCTTTTTCGGAATATCCCAATAATTTTGTTTAAAAAACTTGAGAGCTTCCTTTACAAATGAAATAACTACCTTTTTTATTTTGATTTTTAAAGGAAGTTCGCCAATTTTGCGATTAATGAATTTGTAAACTTTAAATGACATATTATGGCAGAAGAAATGATAATCAAGGAGCTGGATGATGTAGTTGTTCGCTTCTCTGGTGATTCAGGCGACGGTATGCAGCTGGCGGGAAATATGTTTTCCAATATATCAGCTGCCGAGGGAAATGATATCAGTACATTTCCAGATTATCCGGCCGATATCCGGGCTCCGCAAGGTACATTAACAGGTGTTTCTGGATTTCAGGTACATATAGGTTCTGGGAAAGTATATACTCCAGGAGATAAATGCGATGTGTTGGTTGCAATGAATCCTGCAGCATTGAAAACTCAGTATAAATTTTGTAAACCTCAATCGGTTATTATAATTGATACAGACTCGTTTACAAAGCGTGACCTGGAAAAAGCTCAGTTTGTATTGGAAAATCCTTTTTCAGAGCTTGGTATTAAGAATGAGGTAGTGGAAGCTGCCATTACGACAATGTGTAAAGAAAGCCTGAAGGATAGTGGGTTGGACAATAAGTCTATTATGCGTACCAAAAACATGTTCGCATTAGGTTTAGTGTGCTGGCTTTTCCATCGTGATGTAAAGGTAGGTGAAAAGTTACTTCGTGAGAAATTTGCGAGAAAACCGGAGATTGCAGAAGCTAATGTGAAGGTTTTATACGATGGTTATCATTTTGGAGAAAACACGCATGCTTCAGTTGCGATGAGCTATCTGGTTCCTAGTAAAGCTCAAAAAGAAAAAGGACGTTACATGGATATTAATGGCAATAAAGCTACGGCTTACGGGCTTATTGCTGCTGCAGAAAAGGCTGGATTGCAGCTTTACCTGGGATCATATCCTATTACTCCTGCGACAGATATCTTACATGAATTGGCAAAACATAAATCATTGGGAGTAAAAACGGTTCAGTGTGAAGATGAAATAGCAGGATGTGCTTCGGCTGTTGGTGCTGCTTTTGCCGGAGCTTTGGCTGTAACAACCACCTCCGGACCTGGAGTTTGTCTGAAGAGTGAAGCTATGAATCTGGCTGTAATTACTGAATTGCCTTTAGTAATTGTTGATGTACAGCGTGGAGGACCTTCTACCGGACTACCTACTAAATCAGAACAGACGGATTTATTACAGGCTTTGTATGGAAGAAATGGTGAAAGCCCGATGCCAGTCATTGCTGCATCCTCACCTACAGATTGTTTTGATGCAGCCTATATGGCATGTAAAATAGCATTGGAACATATGACTCCTGTTGTTTTGTTGACCGATGCTTATATTGCAAACGGTTCGGCTGCATGGCGTTTGCCTGACTTAGCTGAATATCCTGATATTCGTCCTCCTTATGTAACACCTGACATGGCTGGGGCCTGGACACCTTTCCAGCGTAATCCACAGACAGGCGTACGTTATTGGGCTACTCCAGGTATGGAAGGATTTATGCACCGTATCGGAGGATTGGAAAAAAGTAATGAAACAGGAGCTATCTCAACAGATCCGGAAAATCATAACCTGATGACGCGTCTGCGCGCTGAGAAAGTGGCTAAGATTGCTGATTCTATACCTGATTTGAAGGTAGAAGGAAATCAGGATGCAGATTTACTGATTGTAGGTTTTGGTGGAACATACGGTCATTTGCATTCGGCTATGGATGAGCTGAACAGACGTGGAAAGAAAGCTGCTTTAGCTCATTTTAAGTTCATCAATCCATTGCCTAAGAATACAGAAGAAGTTCTTCGTCGATATAAAAAGATCGTTGTTGCAGAGCAGAATATGGGACAGCTGGCAGGTTATCTGAGAATGAAGATAGAAGGTATTCATTTGCATCAGTTTAATCAGGTAAAGGGACAACCTTTTGTTGTACAAGAACTGGTTGAAGCATTTACTAAATTAATGGAGGAATAGACAATGAGCGAAACAAAATATACAGCAGCAGATTATAAGGCAGGACAACCGCGCTGGTGTCCCGGATGCGGTGATCACGCATTTTTGAATTCCTTTCATAAGGCACTTGCAGAATTAGGAGTTCCTCCCCATGAAATTGCAGTTATTTCTGGTATTGGATGTTCGTCTCGTCTGCCTTATTATATGAATACATATGGTATGCATACGATTCATGGACGTGCGGCAGCCATTGCAACAGGAGCTAAGGTTGCTAATCCGGCTCTTACTATCTGGCAGATTTCAGGAGATGGTGACGGACTGGCTATTGGAGGTAATCATTTTATTCATGCTATCCGTCGTAATGTAGATATTAATATTATATTACTGAATAATCGTATTTATGGACTTACCAAGGGGCAGTATTCTCCTACATCAGCTCGAGGTTTTGTCAGTAAGTCGTCACCATACGGTACAGTAGAAGATCCGTTCCGTCCGGCAGAATTATGCTTTGGCGCGCGTGGACGCTTTTTTGCCCGTTGTGTCGCTGTAGATGGAGGTCCGTCAGTAGAAGTATTGAAAGCAGCAGCTCGTCATAAGGGAACATCGGTAGTGGAAGTTCTTCAAAACTGTGTGATATTTAATGATGGTACTCATGATGCTGTCGCTAAAAAAGAAGATCGTGAACGCAATGCCATTTATCTGGAACACGGTAAACCTATGCTTTTCGGTCCGAATAAAGAATTTGGATTAATGCAGGAAGGTTTCGGATTGAAAGTCGTTAAACTGGGTGAAAATGGAATTACGGAAAAAGATATTCTAGTACATGATGCTCATTGTGAAGATCATACACTTCAGTTGAAACTGGCTTTGATGGAAGGGCCTGATTTCCCGATTGCATTGGGAGTTATTCGTGATGTAGAAGCGCCTACATATGATGAATCTGTCGAAGCACAGATAGAAGAAGTTTCTGCGAAAAAGAAATATCATAATTTTGCTGAATTGCTTGCAACCAATGATACTTGGGAAATAAAATAAAAGCGGAAGAAAAAAATAAGGAGTCAATATTATGGGGCTCCTTATTTTTTTGTTTTTATTTATCCAAATTTTTGTATTTTTGTATTATATCTTATAAAGTAGAATTATGATAAGAAGCATCGGTAATATGAAAATCTATCTGGCAAGTCTCTTGATAGCATGCTTCCAGGTTATGCTGGCTTCTAGTTCTTATTCTTCTTTTACAATAAACCATTTACAAGGACTCTCAAATAGCGCAGTTTTAAGCATCTTACAGGATAATCAGGGATTGATGTGGTTCGGTACCTACGATGGATTAAACTGTTATGATGGTAGAACGATAGATGTATTTCGTACTGATTTTTCCAAGGGCCGAACATTAGATAATAACATTATTTCTCGTATTCAGATTGCTTCAGATGACAAATTATGGGTGCAAAGCTATTCTGGAGTAAACTTATTTTCTACAGATTCTTTATCTGTTATCGATAATTATGTATTTCCAGATGAAGAAGTTATTGTATTTTCTAATCGGAAAGGTGACAGCTGGATTGTTGGAAAGCGGAATTTGTATTATTATAATACATATCATCGTTGCTTTGTGAAGGCCAGTGCGATGAATTTGAATTTGGAGAACCTTCAACAAAGTGCTTATGTAGATGGACAAGGTGGACTTCATATAGTACCAGTTAATGATACTAAGATGATTCATTTTTCATTGAGCTCTTTTTCTGCTGATTCTTTGCAGACAAGTTTGGATGTTACATCTTCACCTTTACATTCCAAGGTTATAAAAAAGACTTTTATTCAAAGCGGGGTTATTTGTTTCATTGACGAAGCAGATGATTTGTATTTGTATGATGTTTCCAAGAAGTCTAAAGTATATATTCGTAATATAGGGGAACTATATAGAAAGTATGGTAACTTCATGAACGTATTTCCTTTTTATGATGATATTCTGATAACTCTTCATACGGGTGGTATCCTTCGTCTGATGGCTTCTCAGCAATATACAGAAGATTTGATACGTGTAGATTTGCGTATATTTTCAGCTTATACAGATAATCAGCAAGGAATTTTATGGATGGGGACAGATGGAGCCGGTGTAGTGAAGTTTACTAAAAGAGATGCTCTGGTTACGAATTTAATGCTAAATCGCATGTCTTCATCTGTAAGTGGGCAGGTTAGAGGTATTATGACCGATCGTTACGGTACATTGTGGGTTGGAACTAAGGGAGACGGTCTGATACGTATACCTGATTATCAAAAAGAGATTGATCTTAAAACTCTTTCAGTTTATTCACCAAAAGGAAAATGGGCTTTGACAGATTATGTGCGCGGACCTAATTTCTATCCGGTATTTATGCTGAAAAAAAAGGCTCAGGGAGATGATTTTTGGGTAGGAATGTCCGATTCGTTATTGTATTATTATTCTTATCAGTCTGATAAACTGATACGTGTGGGAGGCTCTATACGCTATCCGGCAGAAATACATGGCTTATATGAGGAAAATGATTCTGTTCTTTGGGTAGTAACGCTTGGCTCAGGTCTTATTAAGGTTGTGTTAGATAAATCACATGAAATTCCGGAGATCAAAAGATTCAGACGTTTCCGTTGTTTTGCAGAACAGAAAGAACTTGTAGAATATTCTTCTTTATGGGTACAAGGTGATTCTATTTTATGGCTGGGAAGTCGTGGACAAGGGTTAGTTCGGTTTGATATTCGAAAATATGAGTATCAGGTGTATTCCTTGCGTACGATGCTGGGAAAAGCTGTAGATGATGTCTTGTGTTTGTGTGAATATGATAACAATCACTTTTTTGTTGGTACTACAGCTGGCTTGGTTTCTGTTGAAATTAATGGCAGAAATATTGTGCCTTCATACATTGGTCGCGAACAAGGGCTGGTTAATGAGATGGTACACGGCATTGTAAAAGACGATGCTGGAATATTATGGATGGGTACAAATAAAGGAATGATAAAATATGACCCTGTTAGTGGTGGATCTTATACATATTATTATAGCAAGGGGATTGAAATAGGAGAGTTTAGTGATGATAGCTATTATCGTAGTCCCTATAATGGAGATCTTTTTTTAGGTGGAGTAGATGGACTATTGTATATGAATGATAGTCAGTCTTCTATTCCGGAATATTATCCTGAACTAATTCTTCGTAAGCTGATCATTGATCGTGAGGAAGTTAACCTTAACAGGTTTTATTCGGCAGACAGAAAACAGATTCTGCTTTCTGAAGAACAGAATACGTTTTCTTTACAATTTGTAGCATTGGATTATCTTAATTCAGATATTGAATATGCTTATATTTTAGAGGGATATGATGAAAAGTGGAGCCTTTTTTCTAAAGAAAATGAGGCTATGTTTAAAAATGTTCCCCCTGGGGAGTATTTACTTCGTATACGGTATAAGAAAGACGTGTTGGATACTGTCTATAAGGAGTATTCTGTTGCTATTAAAATTGCTCCTTTCTGGTATCATACGATATGGGCATATTTGACTCTTGTCCTTTTGATAATTCTTTGTTTGGCAGGGTATATTTATAAACTGCATAGGAAAGGATTCTTTGAACGTTTGGCACGAGCATGGGCTGTATCGAAAGGATTGGGAGAAATTCAGCAGGAAAACTTATTGGTGAAAGCAAGTGCTTTAGGAAACTGGGTAGCATTTTTCCCTTATTGTAATCAGCCTGAACAGATTACATTTATACAAAGAATCATCGAGATAATAGAAGAGAATTTGGATAAAGAGGAGCTGGGACCAACTTTCCTGGCTGAAAGGATGCATATAAGTCCTCGTCAATTTTCTCGGAAGTTTAAAGATTTATCAGGAATTACTCCTAGTGATTTTATAAAGAAATACCGTATGGAAAAGGCTGCTCAACTTCTGTTGGAAACTGATATGTCTATTCAGGAGGTAATAGAAAGTATTGGTATTTCTAGTCGTCCGTATTTTTATAAGGAGTTTGCAGATAAATATGGGACTACTCCGAAAAATTATCGTGCACATCATAAGGCAGGAACATTGACTGAAAGTGAATCATAACTATAAAAGGAATATTTATATGGTGTTATAAGTATTCCTTTTTCTTGTGCTTGCCTGTTCTTAAATCTGTTTTCTGCTTTTTCTACTTTGTTCTCTAAATGTTTTATTGTAATTTTAATATGCTGTAAATCAGAATATAATATTGTTCTGTATTTTGACTATGATTCTTTATTAGGACATTTTGATTTAGGGAGAAAGAATGTCTTTAAAGAGGAAAAAAATATAGTTATCTATTATTACTTTTACATATAGGATATTGGCTTAAATCTTAATTTTATATGCTTCGAAAAATACATTTTTGTTTGCTCGCCGGTTTAATCTTTACTCCGGCTTTCTCTCAACAGCGAGTGGTTGATTATGTAAATCCGATTATTGGAACAAATGGAATGGGACATACATTTCCTGGCCCTTGTGTTCCTTTTGGTTTGATACAACTCAGCCCAGATACTGATACAATACCCCATAATATAAATGGTGAATATCAAAAGGATGTTTATAAATATTGTGCAGGTTATCAGTATTCAGATCCTACTATCGTTGGATTTAGTCATACTCATTTAAGTGGTACGGGACATTCTGACTTAGGCGATATCTTAATTATGCCTACTGTTGGTGAATTAAAACTGAACCCGGGGCGTGCTGACTTTCCGGATGAAGGGTATCGCTCACGTTATAATCATGCTACAGAACGTGCAACAGCAGGTTATTATGAAGTTGTGCTTGATGACTATAAGGTAAAAGCTCAATTGACTGCAACTTCTCGCGTCGGAATACATAAATATACTTATCCTTCAACTGACGGGCGTATTATTCTCGATTTGAATCATGGTATTTATAATTACGATGGTAAAGTGCTTTGGAGCCATTTGAGAGTTGAAAATGATACCTTGCTTACTGGTTATCGGATAACGAATGGCTGGGCTCGGACAAATTATACCTATTTTGCTATATCTTTCTCTCAGCCGATAAAAGATTATGGATATATAGATAAAAAGAAACCAGATTATGTGGGATTCTGGCGCCGTTTCAATATCGATCGTAATTTCCCAGAAATAGCAGGACGCTCTGTTGTATCTTATTTTAATTTTGATACTTCGAATAATAAGGAGCTAGTTGTAAAAGTTGCTCTTTCAGGGGTTAGTACTGAAGGAGCTTTGAAGAATTTATGTGCAGAGGCTGGAGGAAAAAGCTTCGAACAGGTGGTTGATGAGGCTGCTGAGGCATGGAATACAAAACTTGATTTATTTGAAATAGAAGGAACGGAAGATCAGAAAGCTATGTTTTATACCTCCTTATATCATACGATGATAAACCCATCAGTATATATGGATGTGGACAAAGCATATCGTGGACTTGATCATAATATTCATCAAGCAGAAGACTTTACGAATTATACGATCTTTTCATTGTGGGATACTTATCGGGCTGAACATCCGTTCCTGAATGTGGTAACTCCAATGCAGAATGCGGATATGGTAAAATCGATGATTCGTCATCAACAGCAGAGTGTGCATAAAATGTTACCCGTTTGGAGTTTGATGGGGAATGAGAACTGGTGTATGAGTGGATATCATGCTGTTCCTGTTTTGGCTGATGCTATTGCCAAAGGGGTATTTACTGAAAAGGAAGAAGCTTTGCAAGCTATGGTCGAAACATCGAACGTAGATTACTATGATCATCTGGATGATTATAAACAGTTGGGATATATTCCTTTTGAAAAGAGTAGTACAGCTGTTTCCTCTACATTGGAATTTGCATATGATGACTGGACTATTTATCAGACTGCTTTAAGAGCAGGTAATGAAGAAATTGCTAAGCAGTATTATGCACGTGCATTGAATTATCGTAATGTCTTTGATAAGAAAAATGGCTTTGCTTGTCCGCGTTATACTGACGGTAGCTTCAAAAAAGATTTTGATCCTCTGCAAACACATGGAGAGGGTTTTATCGAAGGTAATTCCTGGAATTTTTCTTTCCATGTACCACATGATGTCTATGGTATCATGGATTTAATGGGAGGTGAAAAAGTTTTTCTAACTCGTTTGGATGAGCTTTTTGAAATGCACCTTCCTAAAAAATATTATGAAAAGAATGAAGATATTACGGAAGAAGGGCTGATTGGCGGATATGTGCATGGTAATGAACCAAGTCATCATATACCTTACTTATACGCTTGGACATCACAACCTTGGAAAACTCAATTTTGGACTCGTGAGATAATCGACCGTATGTATCGTAATGATATAAACGGGCTGGGAGGAAATGATGATTGTGGTCAGATGTCTGCCTGGTATATGTTTACGGTAATGGGATTTTATCCAGTATGTCCGGGAACAGATCAGTATGTATTAGGAGCTCCATATTTTCCTTATCTCAAACTGCGTTTACCTAATGGAAACATTTTGGAAATTAAAGCTGAAGGAGTGAGCGATACCCGACGTTATGTTCAGTCACTTACTATTAACGGCAAGAAATATGACAAATTATATATTACTCATACAGATTTGTTGAAAGGAGGAGTCTGGGAGTTTAAGATGGGAACCTCACCTAACAAGAAAAGAGGACAAAAAGCAGAAGATAAACCTTATTCATTAACAAACGGAATCAAATAGTATGAAAGCACAATTGTTATTAGCTGGTATAATATTAGGAATGAGTGGTATATCGGCTTGTACGGGGAACAAGAAAGATGTGATGACTGAAAAAGAGACAATGGAGGTCTGGAAAGATTATCCGGTTGGGTATATTGTATTTGATGATCAGGCTCCAGAGACAGAAGGTTCAAAAGTTTATCATCGTATAATAACTAATCCTCAGGAGTATATTGCAGATCAGGCACGTACAGTACTTGCTACATTATATGATTCTCCGGCTGACAGTATTGTTCCGGTTGATACAATTCATTATTCTTTGCAGGATATAGAGGGTGTTTCTGCAAAAGGAGGAGGTAATGGCGTTGTGAGCATTTTTTATAGTACTCGTCATATTGAAAACTCATTTGCAGCAAATGATACTGCTAAGTTGTTTTTTGAAACAAGGGGTGTTTTGTTACACGAATTGACTCATGCATACCAGCTGGAACCTCAAGGGATAGGTAATTATGGAAGCAGTCGTGTTTTCTGGGCTTTTATTGAGGGAATGGCTGATGCAGTACGTGTTGCCAATGGAGGTTTTACACCGGATGCTCGTCCTAAAGGCGGAAACTATATGGATGGTTATCGTACTGCCGGATACTTTTTTGTATGGTTAAGAGATAATAAAGATAAAGACTTTCTTCGTAAGTTTAATCGAAGTACACTTGAGGTTGTCCCTTGGTCATTTAACGGGGCTATAAAATATGCTTTAGGAGAGCAGTATGATATAGATGACTTGTGGTATGAATATCAAGTTGCAGTTGGCGATATTCAAGAAACAGAAAATCATTGATTATGAAAAAGATACTGAAAACAATCTTTCTATGTGTTTCTTTGCCGGTGTTTTCTCTTTCTGCAGAGAACTTAACTCACTATGTCAATCCTATGATTGGTACAGATGGATATGGTAATGTATATCCAGGAGCGCAGATACCATTTGGAGGAATACAGATTAGTCCAGACACAGATGCAAAATTTTATGATGCAGCAGCTGGATACAAGTATAATCATACCTCTATTCTAGGATTTAGTCTGACGCATTTAAGTGGAACAGGGATTCCCGATTTGGGCGACTTCCTGTTTATTCCAGGTACAGGAGAGATGAAACTTGATCCGGGTACACGTGAGAATCCTACAGGAGGTTACCGTTCTCGTTATTCTCATGATAGAGAATGGGCATCACCTAATTATTATGCTGTAGAATTGTCCGATTATGGTGTGAAAGCTGAAATGACAGCTGGTCTTCGGAGTGGAATGTTTCGCTTTACCTATCCCAAATCGGAGCAGGCATTTATCATGATTGATATGAACCATACCTTGTGGCAAAGTTGTGAATGGTCGAATTTACGTATGGAAAACGATTCTACATTGACAGGGTATAAGCTTGTGAAAGGTTGGGGACCGGAGCGCCATGTATATTTTACAGCCGTGTTTTCAAAGAAGTTGAAAAATTTGCGTTTTATGCAAGATAAGAAACCGGTCATTTACAACACATCTCGTTTCAGAAGCTGTTATGAAGCTTGGGGAAAGAATCTGATGGCATGTATATCTTTTGAAGCAGCAGAAGGAGAAGAAATCATAGTGAAGACGGCTGTTTCTGCTGTCAGTACAGCCGGAGCAACTTTGAATTTGCAAGAACTGAACGGAATGACTTTCGATAGTCTGCGCGAGAAAGGTGTTTCTTTGTGGGAGCAGGAACTTGCGAAATATCAGATTGAAGCAGAACCGGAAGTTAAAGAGGCTTTTTATACAGCAGCTTATCGTGCAGCACTGCATCCGTTTGTTTTTCAGGATGCAGATAGACAGTTTAGAGGACTTGACAAGAACATTGAAAAGGCAGAAGGTTTTACTAACTATACAGTTTTCTCTTTATGGGATACTTATCGTGCTCTACATCCTTGGTTCAATCTGGTACATCAGGATATTAATGCAGATATAGCTAATTCAATGCTTGCTCATTACGATAAAAGTGTTGAGAAAATGTTGCCGATATGGTCGTTCTATGGAAATGAAACTTGGTGTATGATTGGCTATCATGCTGTATCTGTTTTGGCAGATATGATTGTAAAAGGTGTAAAAGGCTTTGATTACGAACGTGCCTATGAGGCTATGAAGACTACGGCGATGAATGAAAACTATGACTGTTTACCAGAGTATCGTGAAAAAGGCTATGTACCATTTGATAAAGAAGCTGAATCTGTATCCAAAACATTGGAATATGCTTACGATGACTATTGTATCGCACAGGCGGCCAAAGCATTGGGAAAAATGGAAGATTATCATTATTTCTTAAATCGCTCACTTTCTTATCAGACTTTGGTAGATCCTGAAACGAAATATATGCGTGGAAAAGATAGCAAAGGCGAGTGGCGTACTCCTTTCAGCCCGATAGCTTATCAAGGACCCGGTTCGGTTAATGGCTGGGGGGATATCACTGAGGGTTTTACTATGCAGTATACTTGGTACGTTCCTCATGATGTACAAGGATATATCAATTTGGCAGGAAAGAAACTCTTCCAGAAAAGACTGGATGAATTGTTTACGGTAGAATTGCCGGAAGATATACCTGGAGCTCACGATATACAAGGTCGTATCGGTGGATATTGGCATGGAAATGAGCCTTGTCACCATGTAGCGTATTTGTACAATTATTTGGGACAACCTTGGAAATGTCAGCGTTGGGTACGTGAAATTGCAGCTCGTTTTTATGGTAATGAGCCCGGTTCTTTGAGCGGAAATGATGATTGTGGACAGATGTCAGCATGGTATATGTTTAATTGTTTGGGAATCTATCCGGTTGCTCCTTCCAGCAATTTTTATAATATCGGTTCACCTTGTGTAAAAAGCTTGACAATTATGCAAAGTAACGGTAAACAGATAAAGATGACAACGGATGGCTGGTCGGAAAAAGCAGTATACGTAAAAGAACTTTATGTTAACGGACAGCAATACGATAAATCATATTTGCCTTATGATATGGTGAAGAATGGCATAGAGCTTCATTTCGTAATGAGTGAAAAGCCTGCTTATAAGAGAGGTGTGTCCAAAGATGATATTCCCCCCTCAATCTCTTCGTCAAGTAAGACAGCTATATATCATCCAGAGAAGTAATAACTGAATAAATCTATAATGTTTAACTTTAAAAGCGAACCTATGAAAAATGTGAAATTGAAAGGAAAGCAATTCAGGCATATGCATTGGGTATATCCGATGGCTTTTCTGTGCTTGTTTTCTTCACCCAGCTGGGCTGCTGAGAGTCTGGTATCACCAAGTGGTGCTGAACAGTCGAAAGGAATTCTGGTAAAAGGAACAGTTTTCGATGAAGACAAACTTCCTATTATTGGAGCCAATATTATGGTGAAAGGAACTAGCTGTAAGCTTCCAAAATTGGCGTATTGACTAGCATGTCTCT
>ULPZ01076090.1_pt1 | contig 113354 bp, 79 predicted proteins | sample 1953991 | NCBI WGS metagenome assembly ULPZ01 (sample SAMEA4835642, study PRJEB28245) | human gut metagenome | biome: gut microbiome; material: fecal sample | place: Denmark | collected 2008
ATTTCAAAGAACGATGTTTAATTTAAAGTGCCCACTAGTGACTTTAAAGTATAATGTAATTTGATAATTGGTTTATTATAAGAAAATACAAAATTAATTTATTATAGTATAACAAGGGCATGAAGTTAAATCTTCTACTCTGCATTAAAAAAAAGTTTATGAAAAAGTTGTTATTAATTTTATTAGGTGTATTTACACTGAGTACTGTATCTGTTTATGCGCAAGAAGTAGAACAGGATGCTAAGGCCGTTAAGTTGCAGGAAAAAGAGGCCAAGAGAAAAGCTAAAGAGGAGGCAAAAGCAAAGAAAGCAAAAGAAAAAGCTGAGAAAAAAGCTGCAAAAGATAAAAAAAAGGATAAGAGAATAGAAAAGTTGAGAGCTGAATACGCTGATTTTATTGCGAACTATGAACCTTTGGATACAAATACGGGGTATGCAGAGATAGATACTTTCATGATTAATGCAAATAACCTTTTTGCCATCATGGTGGAAGTTGAGCAGGAGATAGGCTATATAGAGGTTGTTATGGAAGATGTGGAAGATGAAATGACTGGTGAGGTTACAAAACAGGCTACTGGTATTCGTAATAAACATACCCAGGAACCTATTAAGAAATCAGATGCTTTGAAAGCTTATGGAAGTGCTACTTTAAAATTGTTAACTGCTGCAGCGGAAGGAACTTCTTTAACGGCGAATGGTGTAACGGCTATTTTATCGTCTATAACAGACCCTATGGCTCTGCTTACTATAGGAGGAAAAGCTAAAAAGGTAATGAAACAAGTAAAAATGACAGTAGAAATAATTCCTATTATCAGACGTGATATACAAGAGAATACGGATGCATTAAAATTCTATAAGGACAACCTTGCTGGAGAAGTTGAGGAAGAAGTTGCTCCTGTTGAAAATACAGCTAATTAAGTTAAATAAGTGTTTAGGATGAGAAGATTATTATTTGCATTTTTAGCTGGTTTCTTTAGTATTCTTACTATATTTGCGCAGGAAGTGTCGGATAAGAATGCCATGGTGCTTCGCATTGGTAAAATGGAATTCCAAGATCCTGCTCTAAAAAGTAAAATAAAGCCAGATTTTGAAGCGGCAATAGTTCAAATGTTAGAGAATGCATTACGGGCAGCGGCTGGTGAATCTCAACGCTTTGAAATAACTGATTCGTTGACAGCTGCCAAACTTGATGATGAGATGAGAAGTGAAGTGGCTGCTATGGTTGATGATCCACAGCGTGCTACTGATATCAGAAAGAAAGCGTTTGAGGCAATTTTTGCAGTAGATTGGGTACTTGACGGCGCTATTACTCAGGTACAAATGATGAAAAAAGGCAATTATGGGTATATCTGTACGGCTCATATTACGGTAACGGTAAAAGACCGTCGTTCGGATGTTTTACGCGTGGTAGATACTCGCCCGTTTGTGAACGTAGTGAAGGAAACCAAGATTCGTCCGAAAGCTACTGCTGCTTTTCAGGCTGCATTGGATGAATTATATCCTAGGTTAGTGGCTTATTTTTCTAATAATTTCCCGGTGTATGGTAAATTATTGCGTTTGAATGAGAATAATGATGCTGTTGTAAACTGTGGTTTGAAATATAATTTGCAGAAGGGTGATGTGTTTCAGGTTACTCACATGATTCCGCAAAAAAATGCTGATGAAAAGTTCTATTATGAGGAAAATATTATAGGTACATTGAAGGTAAAGGAAGTACTTGATGAGGCATGTATCTGTAATATTACCAGCGGAGAGGATAAAATACTTAGCGTGAATGAACAAGGCGGTTTTATGCAGTGCAAACAAATTATGAAATAAAATTAGAGAAATGATTATTATGAAACGGTTATTTTGTATAGCGTTTCTGATGATGAGTATTAACCTTTTGGGCTATGCCCAAAAGGTTAAACCCGTTGAATATGGAGGCGGGATAAACTTGATTAAAGTTGTTGATCAGAAAGCGCTGATTTTGAAATTACGGGTAATAGGTTACGGGAAGAAAGATGCTCAAGCCCAGGAAGATGCAGAAGTACGTGCTATACGGGCTGTTATGTATGCAGGTGTAGGGTCGTATCGTCCACTATTAGTTGAGTCGCAGGCTGAAGCTGCTCATGGTGATTTCCTTAACAGCTTTTTTGAGAATAAACAATATAAGGATTATCTTTCTATTGTAGAGCCTGCTGGTGGACTTACCAAAGTGAAAGGTTTGAAAGTTAAAAAACAACCTTATGACATTACGGTGAATGTTAGAGCCCTTGAACTGTTTCTGACGCAAAATAAGATAAAGAAGAGATTAGGTTTTTAGAAATCCTATATATTAGATTATGAATAAATTTAGTGTTATGTTTATGGCTTTTGTTCTGAGTGTTGTTTCTGTGAAAGGACAGGAGTTTGACACGCAGGGCGTAGGAAACCAAGCCAAACAGCCTTCGGTAATGGTGGTTCCGCAAGTAGATCCGGAATTAGAGAATGATGCAGATAAATTACGTGCTTATATTGAACAGAATCCTTTGGTTAGTATTTGTCTTAGCAAAGTGAAAGAGACTTTTAATTTAAAAGGATTCCCGACAAAAGATTTTATTGGTGCTTTACGTGTAAATAAGAACAGACGATTGCTTTCAGCAAGTAAGTCGACATCTTCCTCTGTAGCAAAATCACTTATCCGTGACTCAAAAGCGGAAATAATAGTATATGTACACCCTGAAGTAACAGGGAATGATTTGAAAGAGGTCCATATTACTATAAGTGCTCAGGAGGCCATGACTGGAACAAGTTTTGCTGATGCAACATTTAGTAGTGGAAGTTTCAGAACAAATGATTCCATTATGTTGGCAAATAGAGCGTTAGCTACTATTGCTACTAACTTTTTCTATCAGATAGAAGATGGTTTTAATCAGATGGTAGAAGAGGGAAGGGATGTATCTATTTTGATAGAGTTTGCAGAAGGGTGCGAAGTCGGTCCTTTTACTCGTTTGGGAGAACAGCGCAAAACTCTTTCAAGAGCTTTGCTGGATTGGGGAAGAGCCAATGCTTATCATAAATCATGCGGTGACCCGCAAAGTGCTGATGGAATTATTGAGATGACAATGAAGGTTCCTGTATATTTGGATGACACAGGAGAGCCTTATCAGATATCTTTGACTACTGATGCATTGCTGACGTTTTTTGATCAGTTGTTAGGAGAACAGGCAATAGCAGAAGTAGCTGCTGCACAAGGGCAGAATATCCATTTTATTATAACCAATCCGTAAAATTTATACGGATACAATACAAGTAAGATATGAAGCGGCTTTTATTATTTGCATTATCAACTGTAATGGTTGTTTGCTTGTATGCACAAGATGTACATTTTATCATATTACAACCAGCACAAGATAATTTGCCTGCTGAAGTTAGTGAAGCTCTTAGTCTGAAGTTAAAACAGATTTTGACTCGTAATAGTGCTGCTTCGGCTAATTCTTATAATGTTTTTGGTATAGAGCCTGTATTGGAGATAGGAGAATCCTATGAATCCGAAGGGCTGATGCAAAGAGTGCGTTTAGTAAAAGGTGAATTAACATTATTGGCAAAGAATATTGTAGACGGTAGTTTATATTATAGTCTGTCAATGTCTGTTAGTGGCTCAGTTGAAGGTGGCAGTGAAGACAAGGCAATTAAGGCTATGGTTACTAGTATTAAAACTACAGATTCAAGGTTTACTAAATTCATCCGTACCGCTCGTCAGAAGATTCAAGATTACTATGCAGCCAATTGCGGTATTATTCTTCAAAAGGCTCAGGGACTTTATGAACAGAAAAAGTATCAGGAGGCCATGAGTTATCTGTCGGCTGTGTCTGAGATGTTGCCGTGCTATGAACAGGCTTCTGTGCTGTTGGCAGAGTTGGCAAAATTTATTCCCAGTGAGCCTGATACCGTGATTGTGGAACGGGTAGTGGAGAAACCGGTGGAAGTGGAGAAGATTGTTGAGGTAGAGAAAGTTGTAGAGAAGCCGGTGGTAGTGGAGAAACCTGTGATTGTGGAGAAGCCGGTAATAGTAGAAAAACCGGTAGTGGTGGAGAAACCGGTTCCACAGGAACAGCCGGAGTTGAAGTGTGATATTTCCATATCAGTCAACGACTTGGATGTCAAGGTGCTGAAATGCTATGGCAATGAAACCCAACGGCGCATTACACTTGAACTGGAGGTCGTAAATAGAAATAATGACATAACCAGTGGTACTGTTTCATTTGAATCGGCGTTCACTGTAGATGGTGTAGAGTGCTCAAATAAGGGAGCATTGGGTGACAGACATCATACTTCGTATGGTGTTAAATTCCCTTCACTTGTCAAGTTGAAGCAGAGTTTCTATGTGTTGAATATTACTGAGAAGATTCAGCGGTTCAGCTACGTGGAGCTGCACATCAGAGGTGCAAAGGTTGTTATCCGCAATCTGCCTGTTAAATGGTAATCTAAAAAAATGATGCTTATGAAAAGATTATTAGGGCTGGTCTGTGTGTTGCTGGTTGCCTTGGGTACTGCTGCACAGACAAAGGTGATAGAAAAGAGTGCCAAGAAGCCTCCTGTGTGGCTAAATACGGCAGTGGATGATTATCTGGTAGTAACGGTTACTGCCAATTCATTGGCCGATGCACAGACCAAGGCGATGGATGAGATTACCGAACGCATCATTCAGTCGGTGGCAAGTCATGTCATGGTGACAACCAACAGTGAGTTGTCGGAGGTGAATGTGAATGGAAACATTGATTCCAGGGAGTCGTTTAGACGGGCATCCAAGATGAAGTCGGCAAACTTGCCTTTCCTGAAGGGAATTTCTTCGACAAAGGTGGAAGAGATATACTGGGTGAAGCTGCAAGACAAGTCTACTAAGAAGGAACATTATGAATATTCCGTGAAGTACCCGTTCTCTCAGGCAGAGCAGAATGAGCTGGTGGCACAGTTTGAAGCGCTGGATGCAGAGAAGGTGGCACAGTATGAGGCTCTGGAGCAGAAAATAAACGAGATAGAGTCGGTAGAGGAAATAGGTAGTTGCATCACGCAGCTGGATGCGCTGATAGAGTACTTCTTCGATGAGGTACGACTGAAGCAGGCAGAAGGTTTGCAGAAACGTTACAAACAGTTGTATGATGCATTGACAGTGACGGGTACGTTCCTTGAAACTGGAAAGTATCAGTGCCAGGTGCTGCTTGAAGGCAACCCGGTAAAGGTTTCTGTAAAGCCCAAAGTTACTTCCAACTGTGCCGGACAGTTGAGTGTGCGTCCGTCAGAGGGAACATTCGTTGTTTCTTACGATGCCATTGACTGTTTGCCCGAGGAAGAGAACTATCTGGATATCGTGTTCCGCATCAATGGGAAGAAGTTGGAGCATAAGGCTTACCTGACGGAAGCCGGTGGTGCCAGTGCTGCTACGTTCTCCGTAGTTCCAGAAGGCAAGCTGATATTGACAGCCGACTCTGTGGTGGCGGCAGAACGGAAGGTGTATAACATCAATATCCGCCTGACGCTGAATAATCGTGGCGGTACGCCTTTTGGCTTGAAGGCTATCGAGCTGCATGTGCCCGAGTTCTCGGCTCCCATTATCTTTGACGATATAGACGGAGTGTATAAGACCAAAGGCGTGCTGCAAATCAAGGCTCTGGCCGAAGGTGAGTTTACGGCTCTGGAGAAAAAGAAATCAGTATTTTCATTTGTACAAGGTTCCATTACGTTTGTCAATCCGCAGACCGGTGCGGTGGAACGCACACGGCTCTCTCTGCCTTATGTGACGAACTGGGAATGAGAATCCTGGAATATTCAATTTATTAACTTAAAATCAGAAGATTATGAAGAAGAGTTTTATGTATCTGATGCTTGTGTTTGCCGTATTGTTCGGAGCAGTGGCATCTGTTAGCGCACAGTCCAAAGCACTGGAAAAGGACGTGAAGAAGAGAGTGAAAGAACTGAAAAAGGAAGGATGGAAGATGCAGGCCAGCACTTCGACACTGGACTATGCCTTGCTGAAATATCGCATGTATATGGAGGAAGACGAGGAAAATCGCATTGCCTTGACCGGTATTGCTACGGGAAAGAATGTGAAGATTGGTCGTGAAAATGCCATTATGAGTGCTATTACCAACTATGCAGTGCGTGCTAAAGCACAGGTTGTGGCCAAGATGAAGGGTATTATGTCGTCTGACGCTTCGCTGACAGGGGAAGAAATAGATAAATTCGGCGCAGCTTACGAGTCGGCTGTCAATGCTAAAATCGGCGGACTGGTGAAACAACACTTCGTGCTGGTTAAAGAGAACAAGGACGGAACGAAGGAATTCAACGTGTTCTTGTCGCTCGATGAATCGGCAGCCAAGAAAGCCCGTGAGGAAGCTGCCCAGGAAGCCAAAAGACAGGCCGCTCTCAGCGATTTGTCGGAACAGGTAGAAGAGTTCATCGGTGAACCGGTTGAAGCCGAAGAATAAATCCTCCAGACAGTAAAAGGTTATACTTGCAGTGCAGCCTGGTCTGCCTGCAGGTATAACCTCTTTTTTTAATGTTAATGCTAAAAACTATGCGACCATGAAGAAAATAGGACTTTTTGCATTGGGGCTCTTGCTGGTGTCTTCTGCATTTGCACAAGGAAAGAAGGACGACTTTTCCAGTTTCATGGAAGAGGAACTGGCTAACTTTGACAAGTTCATTGACGATGCCAACAGAGACTTTATAAACTTCATGCGCGACCCGTGGAAAGAACTGGAAGCTAAGAAGCCGGTGGTGAAGCGTGTGAAGCCCGAACCGGTTAAGCCCGTAGTCTACGATGAAGAAACCGTACCGAAGGACGACAAACCGGTGTGTCTTACCATCGAGGAGATACTGGACATGACTACCGAAGAAGGCAGGCAAAAACCGGTGGTAAAGGTAAACGATGTGGAAGACATAACCTTTGACGAACCGACTGTCATCGTGAAGAAGAAAAAGAAGCCTACCGTTATTGTGGTGGAAGAAAAACCGAAAGACAAGCCTGTGGTGGAGCCTGAACGGAAACCGGCTGTAGAACCGGAGCCGGAAGCTACTCCTAAACCCGAAACCAAGCCAGAGCAGAGACCTGTCGTAGAGCCTGAGCGTAAACCTGTGGTGGAAGTTGAACCGGTTGCACCAGAAAAGAAACCTGTACAGCCCGTAGTAGAACCGGAACCTGAGCCCGAGGTATCCCCTGCTCCTACTCCGAAACCCGATAAACCGGCCGCCCGTCCTGCCAAGCAAGGCCCTCTTTATGCCGGAGGTGCAGGCCGCATTAAGATAAGCTACGGCTCACAAACTTATTATCTACCCGCAGATTTACGAGGAAAATGCCGTTTGAACAGCTTGAAAGAGAACGATATTGCCGATGCTTACGAAGCCATGTTCGCTACCGAATACAAAGATCTGCTCAAGGACTGCAAACAGATTGCCACCGAAATGGATTTGAACGACTGGGGTGTCTTTACTCTGCTCAAGACTGTAGCCGATGCTTTCTGTGCTGGCGAGAATGAGAGTGTCGTTATGCAGCAGTTCCTGCTGAATGAGATGGGATATAAGGCCAAAATGGCCCGTAAGGCTGATGAGAACAAGATGCTGCTGTTCGTGGCTACTGACTGCCAGATATACGGCCACCCTTATATGCAGCAAGGCAACCTGACTTATTACAACATCAACGGTACCCAGCCCTGTGCCTTCTACATGTGTCCCAAAGATGCACCAAGTGCCAAGAACTCTCTGAAGATGCGTCTGCAATCGGCTCCCAGCTTCTATGGAGGAACCGTATCTTCTACCCATCAGGCCAAGGGAAGCAGTGCCAAGGTGATGGTTGATGTGCCGAAAGCTCTGATGGACTTTTACAAGACGTATCCGCAGTGCGACTACAGTGTTTATGTCACGGCTCCTGTCAATGAGCTCGTTTCAAGTGAGCTGCTTTCGTCACTGAAACAATACATTGCAGGAAAGAGTGAGGCCGAAGCGGCCAATATCCTGATAAACTTCGTACAGACCGGATTTGAGTATGCCACTGACGACGAGCAGTTTGGCTACGAGAAGCCTTTCTTTGTGGAAGAACTGTTCTACTATCCTTACTGTGATTGCGAAGACCGTTCCATCCTTTTCTCTTATCTGGTTAGGAACCTGTTGAGGCTTGATGTTGTCCTGTTGGATTATCCCGACCACATAGCCACGGCTGTGCGTTTCAACGAGAACGTGAGTGGCGACTACCTAATGGTCGGCGGACAGAAATATACCGTCTGTGACCCTACTTACATTGGGGCTAACATCGGTATGACGATGCCTACCTATAAGAATGTGGCGGCCAAGGTGCTGAAGTATTAATCTACAGATATTCAATAAGATGCCCTGATATGTGCATGGTGTCAGTGAGTTGACACGGCAATATATCCGGGCATCTTTTTTGTGTGTTAGGCTGTCGATTTGTAGAGCAGGCAGCTTCTTTCTCCTTTGAGAAGGCAATCTTGGATTGCCTGTTAACTTGCTCAGCGCGGGTAGTGTATTGCTATCGTGTCAGGAGTTAACTGCTATCGCGTTAGGAGTACACTACTATCACGTTGGGAGTTAACTGCTATCACGTTAGCAGTGTACTCCTATTAAACAGGCAGTACACTACTAATCTGACACATTGTATATTCTTGATTTAGAACCACTTGATTTTTCTGAACCACACAAACGTACCTGCCGAGATGGCTGCGGACAGCAGCACGATGAGCAGGAAGGCATGGGGAAACGACTCCAGGTGGATGTCTACGTTCATGCCGTAGAAACTGGCAATGACGGTAGGTATCATCAGCGTAATGCTGAGGCTTGTCATGCGTTTCATGATATCGTTCACGTCGTTTGAAATGATAGAGGCGAAGGCATCCATGGTGCCCGTCAAGATGTCGCTGTAGATGTTCACCGTGTTGTAAGCCTGGCGCAGCTCGATGACGGCATCGTCCAACAGCTCCATGTCCAGCATGCCGCTGTTCTGGAAGATGTTTTTCAGACGGCCTATCAGCACTTCGTTGCCGCGGATGGAGGTGTCGAAGTAGACCAGTGTTTTCTGCAGTTTCATCAGGCGCAACAGGTCTTCGTTGCGGATGCTCTTTTCCAGTTCCTTCTCAGCGTTGGCCACTTCATTGTTTATCTGCTTCAGATACTTCAGGAACCATACGGCCGAGGAGTAGATGAGGCGCAGAATGAGTTCGAGTTTATTGTTCACGCAGATGCCCTTGCGGCGTGTGTGCTGAATGAAGTCGGGCAGCAGCTCCGTACGGTGATAGCACACGGAGACGATAATGTCGTTGTTGGTGATGATGCCGACGGGTACGGTGATGAATGGAATCTGCGGGTTGCTGCTCTGCATGGGTATGCGCAGAATGGTGAGCAGCCAGTTGCCTTCGGTCTCCGTGCGGGGACGTTCGTCGGCGTCGGCAATGTCTTCGAGGAAAGATTCGGGAACATTGAGTTCTTGGGTGAGGAACTGGAAATCGTTGTTGTCGGGGCATTCTACGTTCACCCAGCAGCCGGGTGCCCACAGTGGCTTCTCCACGAAGCCGTTTTCGCTGTAGAGGTACTTTCTCATCGGTCAAAGTCTCCTTTCTTTAGGGTGCGGACGGAGGTTTGCGATGCCGAAAGTCTCCGTTCGCCATTAAGGGTTAATACTGTTGTACGTTCGAGGGTTTGAATCGTCCATATTTTGTTCTCAAATTGTTTTTGCGCCGCAAAAGTAGTTATTCACATGGATTTGCTGTATTTTCTTATTCGTTTTTTAGGTTTTGTTTCAATTTGGAACGCCAAGTAGGTAAACAGGCTGACTATCTTTTTTGTAACTTTGCGGGCGAAAACGGAGTGCACCACAGAGGACACAGAGTTTCACGGAGTTATTTTATTTTTTAGGATATGGATAAGCAGAGCATGGATTCTGTATTCTCTGTGATGTATCGATAAATTCGCATTCAATCAAACTTTAAATACATTAGACATTATGGCAAAGAAAGCTCTTTTAATGATTCTCGATGGTTGGGGTTGTGGCGACCATCAAAAGGACGATGTGATTTTCAACACTCCCACTCCTTACTGGGACAGTCTGCTGGCCAACTATCCGCACTCTCAACTCCAGGCAAGCGGCGAGAACGTGGGTCTGCCCGACGGACAGATGGGTAATTCTGAAGTAGGTCACCTCAATATCGGTGCCGGACGCATCGTTTACCAGGATTTGGTGAAGATTAACCGTGCTTGCGCCGACAACAGCATCCTGAAGAACAAGGAAATCGTTTCTGCCTTCTCTTATGCCAAGGAACATGGCAAGAACATCCACTTCATGGGATTGACTTCTAACGGTGGTGTGCACTCTTCGTTCGACCACCTGTTCAAGCTCTGCGACATTGCCAAGGAATATGGCTTGCAGGATACTACTTTCATCCACTGCTTCATGGATGGTCGTGACACAGACCCGAAGAGCGGTAAGGGCTTCATCGAACAGCTGACTGCACACTGTGCTCAGTCTGCCGGACGCATTGCCAGCATTGTAGGTCGTTTCTATGCCATGGACCGCGACAAACGTTGGGAACGTGTGAAAGAAGCTTATGACCTGCTGGTTAACGGACAGGGCCGTGTGGCTACTGACATGGTACAGGCCATGCAGGAGTCTTACGACGAAGGCGTAACAGACGAATTCATCAAGCCTATCGTAAACGGTGGCTTCGACGGTACTATCAAGGAAGGCGACGTAGTCATCTTCTTCAACTACCGCAACGACCGTGCCAAGGAATTGACGATCGTACTGACTCAGCAGGATATGCCTGAGCAGGGCATGCACACCATCCCCGGTCTGCAATACTACTGTATGACTCCGTACGACGCATCGTTTAAGGGCGTGCACATCCTCTTCGACAAGGAGAACGTGCAGAACACACTGGGTGAATACTTGGCCAACAACGGCAAGACTCAGCTGCACATTGCCGAGACTGAGAAGTATGCGCACGTAACGTTCTTCTTCAACGGTGGCCGTGAGACTCCGTACGACAACGAAGACCGTATCCTTGTTCCTTCTCCCAAGGTTGCTACTTACGACCTGAAGCCCGAAATGAGCGCTTACGAAGTGAAGGATAAACTGGTAGAGGCTATCGGTACGCAGAAGTACGACTTCATCGTTGTTAACTATGCTAACGGTGATATGGTAGGCCACACTGGTATCTATGAGGCTATCGAGAAGGCTGTTGTAGCTATCGACAACTGCGTGAAAGATACCGTTGAGGCAGCCAAGGCCAACGGTTACGAGGTCATCATCATTGCCGACCACGGTAATGCAGACCACGCTCTGAATGCCGATGGTACACCTAATACTGCTCACTCACTGAATCCTGTTCCGTTTGTTTATGTAACCGAGAACAAGGATGCTAAGGTAGAAAACGGTGTGTTGGCCGACGTGGCTCCGTCTATCCTTCATATCCTCGGCATGCCTCAGCCTGCTGAAATGACGGGTAAGGATTTGATTAAGTAATTCCGTAAGTTGAAAAATTATTGATTTATTGGCGCGGATTACACGGAAGGCAGACGTTTGTTCTTCACTGGTGGAAGAGCGAACGGTCTGGTCCGCGTAGTCCGCGCTTTCTTTTTTTGATAGGAGAGCAAGAGTATGATTCAGATAGGAGATGTAGTGGTGAGCTTCGACGTCTTGCGTGAGAAGTTCCTTTGCAATTTGGATGCCTGCAAGGGTGCATGTTGCATAGAGGGTGATGCCGGAGCGCCGGTAGCGCTGGACGAAGTAGAGAAGCTGGAGGAGGTGTTGCCTGTTATTTGGGATGAACTCAGTCCTGAGGCGCGCGAGGTTATTGACCGTCAGGGAGTAGTGTGTACCGATTGCGAAGGCGACTTGGTGACGTCTATTGTCAATAACAAGGACTGTGTCTTTACCTGCTACGACGAGCGTGGTTGCTGCTACTGTGCCATCGAGAAGGCTTTCCGTGCCGGCAAGACTGACTTTTATAAGCCTATATCCTGCCATCTCTATCCCATCCGTATAGGCGACTTTGGCCGCTACAAGGCGGTGAATTTCCATCGCTGGAATGTCTGCAAGGCTGCTCTTCTCTTGGGGCAGAAGGAAAATTTGCCTGTCTACAAGTTCCTGCGCGAGCCGCTTATCCGTAAGTTTGGTGAGGATTGGTATCGTGAATTGGAGATTGCGGCAGAGGAGATGAAGAAGCAGGGGTGGTTGTAAACATTGTGACTACAGATGGATGCCTTTGTAGTCTGGCTTTTGGCCGTCCTGTTTGTAGTTTTAGGGCTGCTAGTGCGCAAATATCCCAAGTTGATAGCAGGTTATAATACCATGTCGCCCGAACGGCAGAAGAAGGTTGACGCCAAGGGGTTGGCTGCTTTTATGTGTCGTTCATTCTGTATGATGGGGCTACTCGTTGTTGTTTTGTATTATCTGTTGACGTGGGGCGGTATGAATCGGGAGGCGGCTGTGTTGGTGTCTGTGTTGCTGGTACCTATATTGGGAGCAGTTTATATACTGGTTGGTGCCCAGCGTTATGACCACGGTCGGTAAGATGTGTTCTTTGGCTCCTATTGCTTGTTTCTTTTGTTTTTCTTTCCTTGTAGTTTGCGCAGAGTGCTTCGAATGGCCGATTGTACACCGGGGGAGTAGAGTGTGGCGTCGGCATTTCCAAGTATTACTTGCAATTCCTGTTGCAGTTCCGGCTGTTGGCGGCAAAGCAGGTAAGCCAGCTTGATGCAAAGAGCCTGCACGGCAATGCTGTCTTGTGGATTTAGCAGGTGGTCGAAGCAGTAGTTTAGCAGATGGATGGGAAGTGGTGTGGGGACAGGAAGGTTGAATAGTATGGAAAGGAGCAGACGGCGGGCTGTGTCGTTGTTGCAGGTAAGCAGGCGGGTGGTCAGTTCGTCATAGCATGGTGCAAAGAGGCTTGGATGCCTTTCGCTCAGTTTCTCGCATACCCACAATGCACGGTTGGCGGCTGGTGAGTCGTTGTTCATAGCTATGTTGTAGAGTGTATGGAATAGTTCGTCTTCCTGTTCAATCTCCCAAGCGAGCTGGTTGGCAGAGAACTGGCTGATGTGCGCGTATAAGGCGTCTTGTAGCATTTCCTTGTTCATGGTGGTAGAGGGGTGAATAAGAGAGCGCCGGGCTTCGGGGAGTTTCCTCGATAGTCCGGCGCTTCTTCGTTGTAAGATGTGAGGATTAATAAATAATTGGTTAATATCAGTTGTAAGCAGTTGGTAGTTTGTGCTCAGTGGCAGCTTCCTATGGAAGTATCTTATAACCACTGACTACTGACCGTTTACTGTTAAATTACGCGTCTATGTTAGCGTATGTTGCGTTCTTTTCGATGAACTCACGACGTGGACCTACGTCTTCGCCCATCAGCATGGAGAAGATGTAGTCGGCTTCGGCCGCGTTGCTGATGCTTACCTGCTTCAGCATACGGTTTTCGGGGTTCATGGTTGTTTCCCACAGCTGTTCGGGGTTCATTTCACCCAAACCTTTGTAGCGCTGTGTGTGGATAGCATTTTCTGAACCACCGCCGTAAGTGTCGATGAAGCGCTGGCGTTGCTGGTCGTTCCAGCAATATTCTTTCACTTTACCCTTAGTGCAAAGGTAGAGTGGGGGAGTAGCAATATAGAGGTAGCCTTGCTCAATAACTTGCGGGAAGTAGCGGAAGAAGAGTGTCATGATAAGGGTGTCGATGTGAGAACCATCGACATCGGCATCGGTCATGATGATTACCTTCTTGTAGCGCAGCTTGTCAATGTTGGCTTCTTTGCTGTCTTCACCGTTGAGGCCAAAGCGGATGCCCAGTGCTTGAATGATGTTGTTCACTTCGTCGCTTTCGAAGGCTTTGTGCCACATGGCTTTCTCTACGTTCAGAATCTTACCGCGCAAGGGCAGAATAGCCTGGAACTGGCGATTTCGTCCCTGCTTGGCCGAACCGCCGGCTGAGTCACCCTCGACGAGGAACAATTCGCATTCATCCGGGTCTTTGCTTGAGCAGTCGGCCAGCTTGCCCGGCATGCCTCCACCACTCATGGGCGATTTGCGCTGTACAGACTCGCGTGCTTTGCGTGCTGCAACGCGGGCAGTAGCAGCCAAGATAACTTTTTCTACTATCAGTTTGGCCTCTTTCGGATGCTCTTCCAGATAGTTGGTCAAAGCTTCGCCTACGGCTTGGTTTACGGCACCACTCACTTCGCTGTTGCCCAGCTTGGTCTTGGTCTGTCCTTCGAATTGCGGTTCGGAAACCTTCACGGAGATAACGGCTATCAGACCTTCTCGGAAGTCCTCGCCAGAGATTTCCACCTTGGCTCTTTCCAACTGCTTAGCGCAAGTGTCTTCACCGTATTTCTTCAGTACACGGGTCAGAGCGGCGCGGAAACCGGCTTCGTGTGTACCGCCTTCCTTGGTATTGATATTGTTGACGTAAGAGTGCAGATTCTCGCGGTAGCCTGTGTTGTACATGATGGCACATTCGATAGGCACACCAGCCTTTTCCGTGTTCAGGTAGATAACGTCGTTGAAGAGCGGAGTATTGTTACTGTTCAGGTAGCGGACAAACTCTTTTACGCCTTCTGCCGAATGGAACATTTCCTTCACGAATTCACCGTTCTCGTCTTTCTGGCGACGGTCGGTCAGCGTGATGCGGATACCAGCGTTCAGGTAAGCCAGCTCGCGCAAGCGTGCCTGCAGCGTGCTGTATTTATATTCGGTAGTAGTAAATATGCTGCCGTCGGGCCAGAAAGTCTGCTTGGTTCCTGTGAAGTTAGGGTCACAGGTTCCTACTTCTTTGACAGCATAGAGCGGCTTGCCGCATTCGTATTCCTGCTGATAGATTTTGCCGTTACGGAATACCTGTGTGGTCATGTGGGTAGACAAGGCGTTGACGCAAGATACACCGACGCCGTGCAGACCACCCGATACCTTGTAAGAACCTTTGTCGAACTTACCTCCGGCATGGAGTACGGTCATAACCACTTCCAATGCCGATTTCTTTTCCTTGGCGTGGAAGTCTACGGGAATACCGCGTCCGTTATCTTGTACGGTAATGGAGTTGTCTTCGTTGATAGTTACTTCTATGTGGTCGCAATAGCCGGCCATGGCCTCGTCGATGGAGTTGTCCACGACTTCGTAGACCAAGTGGTGCAGACCGTTCTCGCTGATGTCGCCAATGTACATGGCAGGACGTTTGCGCACCGCTTCCAGGCCTTCGAGCACCTGGATGTTACTGGCTGAATAGTTGTTTTCGCCTTCTATCTTTTCTTCTTCAGTCATAATCTGATACCTTTTGTAATAACAGAGCAAAGTTAGTGAAAATCGTTGAGATAACGCGGGAAACGGCTGAATAAATTAGGCTGTTTACGCCTTTTTAGCATCCGCATCCGCGGGTGTCTGGCGGTTGGCTTATCGCAGGTTGCTCTTGTGCTCAGGCATGCGTACAAACAGAAAAGGCCGGACTATAAAGTCCAGCCTCCTGTAATATATGGTAGATTTAAAAATCTTGATTATGCCAGCTTATTGATGTGAAGCGCCAACTTAGACTTCAGATTGCTTGCCTTGTTCTTATGAATGACGTTCTTCTTTGCCAGCTTATCCAGCATTTTGCTTACGCCCGGCAGCAGTGCAGTAGCTTCTGCTTTGTCGGTAGTAGCACGAAGTTTGCGAACAGCGTTTCTCATGGTCTTGCCATAATATCTGTTGCGAAGTCTTCTTGTCTTCTCCTGTCTGATTCTTTTCAGTGATGATTTATGATTTGCCATCTCGACTAATCTGTTTTAATTCGTTTATCTTTTTAATTGTAGCCCGTGGGGGAATCGAACCCCCCTTTCAAGAATGAAAATCTTGCGTCCTAACCGATAGACGAACGGGCCATCCTTAGTGAGCGTTTCCGCTCTGCAAGCGTTTTGTTTCGTTTGCGGATGCAAAGGTAGAAACACTTTTTGAATTACCAAAACATTCTATGAAAAAAATGCTTCTTTTTTGCAACTTTCTTACTTGTGTTACTTATTGTATATTGATTATCAGTGATATATGATGCTTTTATTTTGGAAGTAAAAAATGAAAATTTCTTTGCTCTGGTTTAGGATGTCAGTTTTTACACCTTATTATATATAATATATTGGCTGGTTCCCTTGCTGCAGGTTTCTGTCAGAACGGCTGTTACGTCTTGTCTTCGGGGCTGTTTCTTGCTTTTTGTGGGCTGCTGGCCGCGGCGTATCGGCTTTTTTTGTAGTTTTGCCTCGGCAACCAGAAATAAAATCACTGGAAAGAATAAGTATGCAGCAAAAGATAAAGGGCGTGGTGCTCCACACGCTGAAATACAAGGACACGTCGGTCATTGCCGATATCTACACCGAGCAGTCGGGGCGGATGTCGTTTCTGGTACCCGTATCGCGCTCACGCAAGTCGCCTGTCAGACTGGTACTGTTTCAGCCCTTGTCGCTGGTGGAGGTGGAGGCCGACTGTCGCCCCACATCCTCGCTCCACAAGCTGAAAGAAGCTCGCTCCTGCTATCCCTTTGCCACGATTCCCTACGACCCCGTCAAGTCGGCCATTGCCCTCTTCCTGGCCGAGTTCCTTTACCGTGCCGTGCGCGAGGAGGCCGAAAACCGTCCGCTCTTTGCTTATCTCGAACATTCCATACGCTGGCTCGATGCTTGCCGCTCGGGTTATGCCAATTTCCATCTGGTATTCCTCATGCGTCTGTCGCGCTTTCTGGGACTTTATCCCAATTTGGAGGACTACCGTCCCGGCGATTACTTCGATTTGCAGAATGCCAGCTTCGTTTCTCTGCGTCCGCAACAGCATTCTCACTTTATAGGCCCGGCCGAGGCTGCTCGCATCAGCACGCTCATGCGCATGCGCTACGACACCATGCGCCTCTTTGCCATGAACCGGCAGGAGCGCCTCCGTTGCCTGACCGTGCTCAATGAATACTACAGCCTCCACCTGCCCAACTTCCCCGAACTGAAGTCGTTGGAGGTGCTGAAAGAACTGTTCGACTGATTCCCGCTTACCTCAGTAATTTGTTCACCGCTTCTTGGTAGCCGGCCAGGCTGCTGGCCTTGTGTATGGCTTTGCGAGCCTTGCGGTCGGCATCGGGCAGCAGGTATTCCCAGAATGTCTTCATCTTGGTCAGCAGCTGACGGTCGCCACCTTCCAGCCGGGCGCCGTAGTGGCAGAACAGGTCGGTGTGCAATTGGCGCACCCGCTCCTTCAGTTCGTCGGGTGCCAATGGCTGCCCCTGTGCATATTCCAAGGCCAGAGCCGGATTGGCCAGCAGTCCGCGCCCTATCATGACGCCGGCCAGCTGCGGAAACCGCTCGGTCAGGGCTTGTATGTCGGCCAGCGTCAGCAGGTCGCCGTTGTAGATGAGCGGCTTGCGGCACTCCTCGTAGAAGCGGGCAAAGCCTTCCATGTCGGGCTCGCCTTTGTATTGCTGCTTGCCCAGGCGCGGGTGCAGGACGATGTAGGAAAGCGGCAAGCTGTTGAGCAGCGGCAGCAGTGCCAGGCTCTCTTGCGGCTGGTCCCAGCCCAGGCGCATCTTGACCGAGAACCGCACGTCGGGATAGGCCGTACAGGCGGTGCTGAGTAGGGCTTCCACTTCGTCGGGGTAGGGCAGTATGCCGGCACCGTTGTGTCGCTTGGCCAGCATGGGGAAGGGGCAGCCCAGGTTGATGTCAATCTCCCGGTAGCCGTGGCTCAGAAACAGGTCGGTGATGCGTCGCAGCTTGTCGGTGTCCGATGCAATGAGCTGCGGAACGAGGTTTACGCCGTGGTTATTGTCGGGCAGGACGTCGCGCTCGTCCTTGCGTCGGATTTCGCCGTGCTCTACGCGGACAAACGGCGAATAATAGCTGGCTACGCCGCCGAAGATGCGGGCATGTGCCTGACGGTAGGGGGCATCGGTATAGCCCTGCAAGGGGGCGAAGTGGATGGGTAGGGGTGTGCTCATGCGGTCGGTGTCTTTGTGCCTGCTGGAGAGGGTGGCCGGATGGCCGTTCCGGGGCTGGTTAGTCTGATGCAAATGTAAGCTAATTATTTGGAAAACCTGTCGGTTGCCGGAGCAAAGTTGGAAGGTAGAGGGTAGTCGTCGGTTGTCTGTCGGGCGAAGTGACGCGCCTTTTGCTTGTTTGCTTTCATTTTGGCGCCGAATGCCTGGTTTTGCTGACCTGTCATTCTTTCGGAAAGCTTGAAATAGCGGTCAATACTCGTATAATGGCGGTTGGTTATCCCGAAATTTTATAGGATTCTACCCGTGAAACGGTGAATTTCTCGACTTTCGGGCGTTAATTCCGGTACCGGGGAGTGTATATTTCTCGCGTTAGCAGTCCACTGCTCGCACGTTGGCAGTCCACTGCTGGCTCGTGAAGTGTTAACTCCCCTCGTTCTCCGAGTCTTTTCCCCTGTTTTTTCGGGCTCAGTTTTTCTGGTTCAACTGTCAGGATTTTGCTACCGCCGTGTTAATGAGCTGTTTGTGAAAAATCGCCCCGATTTTTCCGGCCTCCCTCTCTTTGGGTCCGAAATAAGCGATTCTCAGGCATTAGAAAATGCAATGTGTCAAAAAGATAAGTGCTGTTGTTGCCTGATTCTCGGTAAAAATCCATACCTTTGCTTAAACTTTGATGCAAAATAGAACATCGGCAACTGCTTGTCCTTATAGATGATTCCTGTTGGTTATCCGGTATTGGCAAGGCAGGCGTGGCCGCGCAATGAATATTAGGTTAACTTTAAAATAGGAAAACGTTATGTTGAAGAGATTTTATTTCTGGTTGAAGGAGAAGAGCGAACGTGCCGAGCGCTCGGGCTTCAAGGGTCGTTTGCTGTTCCTGGCCACAGGATTGGCGGCTACGGCGTGGTTCTTGGTTCGGGTCATTCCTAAGCCCACTCGTGCCACGTATCCGTGTATGCAGGCAGCAGCGCCGCTTATGTCGTCGTTTGTGGTCTACCTGTTGGGTGTGTTCGGAGGTGTCAGCCTGTGGCGCCAGCTGCGCTCGTCGTGGCAGCGCAGGCGCTATGCGTGGGCAGCTGCCTGTTCGGTGCTGTTGCTGGCGTGTGTGGGGCTGGTGGCTGTGAACCATACGGACGTTTCGTGGGCGGCTCTCAATCCGTTTGCCGGAGCTCCTTCGCAGGTGCTGGGGCCTAATAGCCCGGTAGGTCAGGCGCGCGGCATTTTCCCCGGTCGGGTCGTATGGAGTCATGCACCCGGAGCAGCCACTTGGGAGGGGACCGACGGATATTGGTTCGACGACCGTTTCAATAATCAGGCCGATTGCGACTGGCTGATTGCCCAGACGTTGCAGGAACTGACCGGTCAGAAAACCGAGAAAGAAGCCTGGCAAGCCATCTTCAGCCATTACAACCGCAGCCACGGGCTGGGCGAGGGAGGCTATCGGGCCGGCCAGAAGGTAGCTATTAAGATCAATCAGAACAACACTTACTCGCATGCCGACTCGGAAGAAATCAACGCTTCTCCGCAGTTGGTGCTGTCGCTGCTCAGCAGCCTGGTAGAGCAGGGCGGTGTAGGGCAGGAGCAGATTACCGTCTCCGACCCCAGCCGTTTCATTACCGACTATCTGTATGACAAGTGCCACGCCCGGTTCCCCGGTGTCCGCTTTGTGGACAATCAGGGTGGCGATGGGCGCATCAAGTCCGAGTACGTGGCCGATGCCATGCACTATTCGCAGGACAACGGTCCGCTGGCCCGTGGCATCTGTACCGTTTTCACCGAGGCCGACTACGTCATCAACATGGCCTTGCTGAAGGGACATGTGGGTCAGGGTGTGACCCTCTGTGGCAAGAACTGGTATGGCGCCATGAGCATCCACAACGACTGGCGCAAGAACCATCATAACAACTTCAATCAAGACCGGGCGGGCAAGCCCAAGTATATGACCTTTGTCGACTTCATGGGGCACAAGGACCTGGGCGGCAAGACTGCCCTCTGGTTGATAGACGGACTTTACGGCTCAAAGAACGTGGGCGGCAAGCCGGCACCCAAATGGAGCATGGAACCCTTCGGCGGCAGCTGGCCGTGCTCGTTGCTGGGCAGTCTGGACCCCGTAGCCATCGACATGGTGGCCAATGATTTCCTCATTACCCAGTTTCCCACGATGGCCGATGTCAATTACTCTGACATGTACCTCTCTGAGGCCGCGCAGGCCGACCGTGCACCCTCGGGCGTGAAGTACGACCCCGACGGCTCAGGCCGGGGCTTAGCCAGCCTGGGTGTGGCCGAGCATTGGAACAATGCCACCGACAAGCAGTACAGCCGCAATCTGGGTCGACAGGAAGGCATTGAGCTGGTCTATCGGAAGCGATAGGCAGTCCGCGGGTCATCTGTAGCTTGCTGCCGGTGGGTGGCACAGTCTGTTTTTGGGGAAGAAAATCACCGCGTTTTCTTCCCTGAAAACCGTGAAGCTCACGGATTTGTAGGCAATTTTCTTCCAGAGCTTTGCGGTTATGTCCGATAAGAGTGGTATCTTTGTCCTGGAATTTGAAATATATCTTCATTATATTACTATGTACAAGTTGCTACTTCTTATTGTTTCTTTCCTCGTTCCCGTTCTTGCCGTGGGGCAGTCTGTCGAAGAAATCCAGACAGATCCCAACTACATCTGGGGAACCGGAAATGCTACAACCATCCGCAAGGCCGACAATGAGGCGCTGGCTGCCCTTATCAGCCAGATTTCTACCAATGTATCTTCTAAGTTTGAACAGCTGACCAAGGGAGGCAATACCAATGGCGAGGCCACGGTGGACGAAACTTTCCAGTCGGTCATCAACACCTATTCGCACGCCACGCTGACCAACACGCGCCGCATCGTCATACAGAACGAACCCGAAGCGGTGGTGATGCGCTACATCAAGGTGGCCGAAATACAACGCATCTTCGAGGGTCGCAAGAATAAGATTCTGGACTTTGCTTCCGAAGCCGTCAAGGCCGAAAGCCGGGCGCAGGTGGCCGATGCCTTGCGCTACTATTACTGGGCATTGGTGCTCATTCAAAGCTATCCCGACGGCAACTACCTGACCATGAAGGACGAAGACGGCAAGGAATTGCTGCTCTCTACCTGGATTCCACGCCAGATGAATGACATCTTTGCTAATATCAACATAAAGATGATGGGCGTCAGACTGGACGGTGACCTGAAGACGGTGGACATCGGCGTCTACTATAAAGGCAAGCCGGCCCGCAACTACGACTATACTTACTTTGACGGTCGCGACTGGTCCAATATCTTTTCGGCCAAAGACGGTACAGGCATCATCGAGCTTCCCTCGCTGGCCTCGGCCGAGAACCTGCAAATCAAGACGGAATATGCTTTTGAGGGCGAAGCAAACATTGACAATGAACTGGCCGAAGTGATGGAGGCTGTGGAGCCGATAGCCATGCGCAACTGCAACCTGCGTCTGGAAGGCAAGGAGCCCAAGCCGGGCGAGGAGCCTTTGCCTCTGATGGCTGCCGAGACTGAACAGGCTACGGAGACCAACAATGGCATGCACTTCCTCAGCAGCGATGCGCAGGCGCCCTATGAAAGCGTCATGAAGCAAGTGGAAAAAGCCATCCGTACTCGTAACTTTGCAGGTATGGACAGTCTTTGCACGCCGGCCGGCTATGAAATGTTCAACAGCCTTATCAAGTACGGACAGGCACGCATTATCAAGGAGCCCGACTTCCAATATCTGGAGTGTAACGGCGAAATCACCTGCCGCAGCCTGCCCATGAGCTTCAAGTTCAAGACCAACAACCGTACTTTTGTAGAGGACGTAGTGTTCACGCTGAACAAGGACGGCAAGATTGATGCCCTTTCCTTTGCCCTGAACAAGCCTGCTGTAGACGACATTATGAACCATACTTCGTGGAATGACACCGTACGCAACGTGCTTATCAACTTCCTGGAAAGCTACAAGACGGCCTATGCGCTGAAGCGCTATGACTACATCAACAGCATTTTCTCCGACGATGCCCTCATCATCACCGGCTCTGTGCTGAAGCATACGGCAGCCAAGGAAGGACAACCTATGAGTGCCCAGGCTGTGAAGTACACCCGTCAGACCAAGTCGGAGTATATGAAGAAGCTGAAGCACATCTTCCGCAGCTCGGAGTACATCAACCTGCGCTTTGCCGATAACCAGGTACGCAAGTCGGGTGTGGGCGGCGAGATATACGGCATACAGATAAAGCAGGACTATTTCTCTTCCAGCTATGGTGACACTGGTTATCTCTTCCTTATGGTAGACTTGAATAAGCCCAAGGAACCGGTCATTCATGTGCGCACGTGGCAACCCGAGAAAGACCCCAACTTTGGCCTGATAGACCTGAGCCACTTCTGATACGCTGGCTTACATCATAGATTGAGTCCCCTTTGCAACACTTTGTCATGCAGAGGGGACTTTTTGTATCAATTTACCCCATTCTGTCTAAAAAAGCGGGCGACGGTTGAACGAACCTGCCAATAATTTGTTTACTTTGTAGTCACATACCTAACACACAGGAACTATGTCAAAGAAAAAAGATAAGAAAGAGAAGAAGGCTGGCAAGCGCATGACCAAGAAGGAACTTGCCAAGATGCTGCAGGACTTCTTCCACGCAAAGCAGGGCGAGATTCTCTCCCTCAAGTATATATTCGAAGCTCTCAAGCTTACAACACATCCGCTGAAAATGCTCTGCATGGATATTCTGTCCGAGATGAAAGAGGACGACTACATCACCGAAACAGAGAAACACCGTTACCGCCTCAATACGCATGGCATAGAAATGACCGGTGTCTTCCAGCGTAAGAGCAACGGAAAGAATTCTTTCTTGCCCGACGATGGCGGCGAACCCATCTTTATAGCCGAACGCAATTCGTCGCACGCCATGAACAACGACCGTGTCCGCATTGCCTTCTATGCCAAGCGCCGCGGCAAGGGGGCCGAGGGTGAAGTGATAGAGATATTGCAGCGTGCCAACGACACCATAGTCGGTACGCTCGAAGTGAACAAAGGTTATGCCTTCCTCCTAACCGAGAACCGCACGTTGGCCAATGATGTCTTTATCCCCAAGGATAAGCTGAAGGGCGGAAAGAGTGGCGACAAGGCCGTGGTGAAGATTGTCGAATGGCCCGAACGTGCCAAGAACCCTATAGGACAGGTTATTGATATTCTGGGCAAGGCTGGCGAGAATACTGCCGAAATGCACGCCATCTTGGCTGAATACGGTCTGCCCTACGTTTATCCTGCCTCGGTAGAGAAGGCTGCCGACCGCATTCCTGCCGAGATTCCGGCTGAGGAGATTGCCCGTCGCGAGGACTTCCGCGATGTCACCACCTTTACCATCGACCCCAAGGATGCCAAGGATTTTGACGACGCCCTCTCCATCCGCCAGCTGAAGAATGGTCTTTGGGAAGTGGGCGTGCATATTGCTGACGTTACCCACTACGTACCCGAAGGTGGCATTATAGACAAGGAGGCCGAGAAACGCGCCACTTCCGTCTATCTGGTAGATCGTACCATCCCCATGTTGCCCGAGCGGCTCTGCAACTTCATTTGCTCCTTGCGCCCCGATGAGGAAAAACTGGCCTATTCCGTCATTTTCAACCTCAACGAAAATGCCGAAGTGGTAGATTCGCGCGTGGTGCACACCGTCATCAAGAGCAACCGCCGCTTTACCTACGAAGAAGCCCAACAGGTCATCGAGACAGGTCAAGGCGACTACAAGGACGAAATACTGCAACTCAATAAGTTGGCCAAGCTATTGCGTGAAAAGCGTTTCGTAGCGGGTGCCATCAACTTCGACCGCTACGAGGTGAAGTTTGAAATAGACGAGAAAGGCAAGCCAGTCAGTGTTTACTTTAAGATATCCAAGGATGCCAATAAGCTGATTGAGGAATTCATGCTGTTGGCCAACCGTACTGTGGCCGAACGTATAGGCATTGTGCCCAAAGGTAAGAAACCCAAAGTCTTCCCTTATCGTATTCACGACTTGCCCGACCCCGACAAACTCGACAACCTGGCGCAGTTCATTGCCCGTTTTGGCTACAAATTGCGCACTACCGGCAGCAAGGCCGATGTTTCCAAGTCCATCAACCACTTGCTGGACGATATACAGGGTAAGAAGGAAGAGAATCTGATAGAAACTGTTTCCATACGCGCCATGCAGAAGGCACGCTACTCCACCCACAACATCGGCCACTATGGCTTGGCGTTTGAGTATTACACACACTTCACCTCGCCCATCCGCCGCTATCCCGATATGATAGTCCACCGTCTGCTCACCAAGTACCTTGACCAGCACGGGCGTACTGTCAGCGAAAAGAAGTACGAAGCTCTCTGCGGCCATTGCAGCGAAATGGAGCAGGTGGCTGCCAATGCCGAACGTTCATCTATCAAGTACAAGCAGGTGGAGTTCATGACCGAACGCCTTGGACAAGTCTACGACGGTGTCATCTCTGGTGTTACCGAGTGGGGACTCTATGTGGAACTCAACGAGAACAAGTGTGAAGGTATGGTGCCTATCCGCGACTTGGACGACGACTACTACGAATTCGATGAGAAAAACTACTGCCTCCGCGGTCGTCGTACAAATCGTACCTACAGTTTGGGCGATGCCATTACTATTCGTGTGGCACGTGCCAATCTTGAGAAGAAACAGCTGGACTTCGCGCTGGTTGACTAATTTATATTTCAATTTTATGCAAGCCTCCCGCCGATATCGGTTCGATGTCGTGTGGGAGGTTTGTTTTTTTATATATGATTGTTTGGCCTTATATGAGTTTCAGCTTTTTCTTTTAATAGGCTATTTGTTTATACTTGGTTGGAGATTAATATCTATGAAGGGAGGAGTTCTATATGTATAATGCTAGAATGTGTTAGCAGGATTGGGTGATATAATAGGTATAAGGATATTGTATGATTGTTAATAAAATCGGTTTGTGAAATAATCAATAGTTTCATCCTGTTAATATTTTGCTGCTGTTTTATGAGTGTATAGTATATGCAAACGATACAAGTGTTACTTAAATTATGATATTGGTTTGCAAATGTAAAGTAGAAAACGCTAGAATAGATATATTGGTATAATATTCTATTCGTATGTCTTTTTATAGAGACTTGCAAAGAAATAATGCAAAAAAAAGAGTAATACCTTTGTTAGCTATTAAAATTATATTATATTTGCGTTCGTTATCATTAGAAATACCCGGGATGTACATGAAAGAGTGAATGGGTGGGAGTCAGCTTCCCTTTCTATTTGGCGCATGTGCTAGACTTGTGATACTAAAGGAAAATATAATGTTATTGAATCTATTTTGAGTGTGCTGACGGAATTTAAATGTTACTACTTATCAAATTGTTAGCCAATAGGGCATGCAATGTCCTGTAAAGGTTTCCTTAATTGAGAATGATGAAAGAAGCTTGATCTGCGTGCTATACGCGGATATCTCTTAAAATTAGGATTAACGGTTACTAACCGCTGAATTCGATGATAACTACATGAAAGACATCCTGTTGCTCCACTTGCTCACAGCAATAAGGAATAATCCCTAAAGTTTTTAATAGTATGAAAACAAAATTTCAATTCCTTTTGTGGTTATTTGCCATAGTTCCCCTTGCATTTATATCTTGCGGCGATGATGAGACTATTATAGAAGATACAACACTTGAAACCTCTGTGGCTTCGGTTACTTTTACTAAGGATGGAGGCGATCAAAGCATTACGATTACTACCAATGCTGCTAAATGGATTGCTTCTTCTCCGGTTGAAGGAGCATGGTTGACTTTGACTGCCAACGGTGATCAGTTAAGTGTAAAGGCTGCTGCCAATCAGGAAGGAGTCGACCGTAAAAGTTATATTTTGATTAATGCTGGCAATACTGCAGCTAAGGTTGAGGTGGTGCAAAGTGCAGGAGATGCCACATTATTCCTTGGAACAGAATCTTTGAGTTTCCTTAATGTGAACGCAGAGTCTCGTGTAGACGTTGTTAGCAGTGGTGATATTACGGTTGAAGCTGATGCTGACTGGATTAGCGTAGACTATCAGCCGGGGGCAGACTTCTTTACTATTGGTGTGACCCCTACAAGTGGAACAGAAGCACGTGCAGGTAAAGTAATAGTAACCTGCGGAACGGCAATAAAGGAAATTGCTGTTAACCAAGACGTTGTTGTCCTTCCGTTCTTTGGTAAGAGCAATGAATCATCAATCATGAAGATGATGGAATTTGAAGAGGCACGTGGCTGTAAAGTAATGACATTGCCCGATGGACTGTTTAATACTGCATATTACTATATGTCACCGGATCCTAACTTCCCGCAATTGGGTTATGCAGGTGATATTACAGGCGACTATTCACAGGGTATTACAGCTACAGCCAATCTGGAACTGGAGAATGCTATTATTGCAGCTATTGAGAAAAACGGATTTGTATTGAGTGGTGGAGTTTACACACATGAAGTATACCCCTATGCGCTCAGTGTAACTAAAGCGAGTGATGGTATCACGGTTCTGTCTACTTATAACCCTATTCAGGACAAAGCTTATCCTACATTTGAAACTCTGCCGATGAAAGAACCGCAAATGGGTTGGACTCCATGTGTTGAAGTTGGTGTTCATGGCGCTAAATATGAAGAGGTAGTAGCTCCTTGGGAGGCAGAGAATGCAGGTACTTTTGTTGAAGCGATGAGTACATATCCTGCAACAGGTGATTTTGCCTGGTTTGATATGAGTGAAGAAGTAAGAAAGACCGGACTTTATGCACGTTCTTATTGGATTTATCATGACCAAGGAGGTATGCCTGTTTCTCCTGATTATGAGTATTTCGGAGAACTCAGTTCGGCTCGTGCAATTTACTCTAATGTAGAGTTGGCATACTGGACTCCTGATGGTTCTCAGTACTTCATGACGAAAGAATTTACTTCGTTGCTGGAACAAGAAGGATTTGTATATCTACAGTCAAGCCTAGGTTATGAATTCTACGTTTTGCCTAATGAAGAAAAAGGTTATTGGGACGTACTCGCTTTTGGTCCGGCAGCGTTTACTGATGTACTTGATGGACAGCCTATTATTGATATTCAAACATTCAAGTGGCAAATTCAGGCAAGTTCTGTAGCTTCTGTGATTACCAATAAAGATTTACTTGTTAAGACGATCACTGGTATGACGAAGGTATTGCTTCGCAATGAAAAGAGCCAAACGATCCATCGCATTAAGTAAAGAAAGTTATTAGGTTATCAATAAGAACTCATAAAATTCACACTCCCTTTCCATGTCTTTCAGGCATATCCGAGAGGGAGTGTATTTTTTCAAATTATTATAAACTCCAATTCTATGAAAAAGTTCCTACTCTATATGTTAGGAGGCGTCTTGTTGGGCGGTTGTGCTCAAGATAGCTTTACGGATACTCCTCCAGACTCTAAGGCTGTAGCTGTTACAGGGACATCACTCAACCAACAAGGTATACCTGGCATTGCTCATGTGAAAGTAAAAAATGATATACTGTCTGAAATTAAAAAAATATCTCCCAATGGGGTAACTTTGCAGAGTGCCCCCTCTTTGTTAGCCAATACTTTGCATAGTATTCAGGCAACTGATTTACGTCCACTATTCCATATTGACCCACGTTTTGAGAAACGTATGCGTCGTGAAGGTCTGGACTGTTGGTATGAAGTAAAGTTTGATGAAAGGCAAGACTTGCAGCAGATTCTTACCACATTAAGTCAAACGAATCTTTTTACTATAGTTGAGCCCGTATTTGCAACCAGTATTCCGACAGTCAAAGTCGGTTCAGCTTTTTCTCTTGAGGCTCCTGCTGTTACAGATGATGAGCAGGATTTACCTTTTGATGATCCTATGCTAACGAAACAATGGCATTATAAAAATTTTGGAACTACCCCTAAATCTGTTGCAGGAGCTGATATTAATCTTTTTGAAGCTTGGAAAACTGAGACAGGAAAACCTAATGTGATTGTCGCTATTGTGGATGGTGGTATAGATGTAACCCATGAAGACTTGGTTGACAATCTATGGATAAATGAGGGAGAAATTCCAGGAAATGGCATTGATGATGATGGAAACGGCTATATAGATGATGTATATGGTTGGAACTTTGTATCGAATAAAGGTGAAATTACATTGGATGAAGCAGGACATGGTACGCATGTGGCTGGTACTGTGGCCGCTCGCAACAACAATGGCATTGGTGTAGGCGGTGTAGCAGGTGGTGATGGAACACCGGGTTCGGGCGCGCGGCTTATGAGTTGCCAGAAGTTTGAGGATAACCTGGGTGTAACAGCCGAAGATGCATTTGTGTATAGTGCGAATAATGGTGCCGTTATTAGTCAGAACTCTTGGGGATATGAGTATCCGGGGCCGGGTTATCTGCCCTCCAGTGTGAAGGCTGCTATTGATTATTTTATTAAATATGCAGGTTGCGACAATGACGGAAACCAATTGCCTGATTCTCCTATGAAAGGTGGCGTTGTAATTTTTGCTGCAGGTAATGACGGAGAAGATTATTTGAGTTATCCTGGGGCATACGAAGCGACCATAGCGGTATCTGCTATGGCACCCGACTGGAAGAGCTCATATTATACCAACCGTGGAGATTGGGTTGATATCATGGCTCCGGGAGGTGATGAATACTATCCGTCGGGTATGGTATACAGTACACTGCCTGAGGTTATTTATGGTACAGGAAGGAAATACGGATATATGCAGGGTACTTCTATGGCTTGTCCTCATGTTTCCGGTATTGCAGCTTTGGTTGTGTCACATTTTGGTGGACAAGGCTTTACTAACGAGGATCTGAAAGCGCGTTTGTTAGGCTCTTTGCGCCCAGAAAATATCGATGCTCATAATCCTGAATATGCCGGACGTCTGGGAGTAGGATATATTGATGCGGCAAGTACCTTTGCTGTTAATCAGAATAAGAAACCTGGTGATGTGACTGATCTTACAGCTCAGCCAGGTTATGCATCAGTACAATTGTCTTGGAGTGCTGTAGCGGATGAGGATGATGGTAGTCCTGTTAAGTATCAGGTTTATTATTCAGACCAAGTAATGACTGCAGGTAATTATAAGTCAAACTCTTCACTGACCGTCAATGCTATAGGTGTCGAGCCTGGTGAAAAGATAGATTGTACGGTTGGTGACCTGAAGGAGAATACTACTTATTATGTTGCTGTTATCGCAATCGACCGCTGGGGATTGGAATCAGGCTTCAAGTCATACAGTTTCAGTACATTGAAGAACGATCCTCCTGTTATTGAAGGTATCCCCGAAACACCGGTACGTGTTAGTGGAGTAGAGAAACAGCAATTCAGTGTGAATATATCTGATCCGAACGGGCATAGTTTGACTTATAAATTGGCAGGTGAAACCAGAGGTGTATCGGCAACTAAAAATGAGAATACCTTAGACTTCACGATTCGTGCTGTAGCACCTATCAGTGAGACGCCTTATGAAATAGAACTGACTGTAACTGATGAACTGGGTGCTTCTACTACTGCCATCATTCAATTTGAAGTGTATAAGTATCAGGCTCCAGCTATTATTAATAGTTTCCAGTATTTACTGACAACTCCCAATAGCCAGCAGAGTTATGATCTTGGTCAATATTTCACGGGCTCTGACCTTTCATTTGCTGCTCAGTCTTCCAACGAAGAGGTTGTAGCTGCCTCCATACAGGGCACTACGCTTAACGTGACAGCCAAGAAACAAGGTGAGGCTATTGTTACTGTTACGGCAAATAGCGGTAGCGAGTCTTTACAAAGCACCATGAGGGTACGTATTGTAGAAAATACTGATGAACTGGTATATCAGGTATATCCGCTTCCGGCTACTACACAGCTCAACATTCTGCTTAATCCTCTTGTTACTAAAGCCGATGTTAGCATACGTACATTGTTTGGCGAAGAAGTGTTCAGTAACCTCTACAACGTAGCCAAGCTGCAACCGATTAATATTAACGTTCAACGGCTTGCGGCTGGTACCTATACCTTAGTGGTGAAGACATCGAAGGGTACTTATAAGAAGACGTTTGTAAAACAATAACCAATACACAGCATTTATGAAATTGAAACATATACTCATCGCAGCTTTGTTGGCTGCTCCGTTGATGGCCAACGGGCAAAGCCGTTCGCTGCCTATTCTGGAGATTTATCCAGATGCACGTGCGGCAGGTATGGGAGGCAACCAATATGGAGAGTCCAAGACCATGCTGACTTATACCAATCCTACTTCGTTGCTTTATGAGAAGGCCAAGTGGAATGTATCAGCTACTACACAAATCTATCCGAAGTCAGAAGACGATGTCGGTCGCTTGATGTTTTATGGAGCTTCTGTTTCACGTCGGTTTGGTGTGCATGGCATACATGCCGGTTTCCGTTATTTGGGGGGGTATGATATACCTGTAGATGAGGGTAAAAATCTGAAACCTGCTGATTGGACTGTCGATTTGGCTTACTCCATACGTTTTTTAGACCATTTCTCGGCCAGTGTGGGAGCGTCACTGGTTCACAGCAAAGTAGTACAGGAAGCCAATACAGTGGCATTTAATGTAGCTGCTTATTATCGTAATACTTTCAATATGGGTGTAGATGCCGATTATGTAGTAGGCATTAATGCAGCCAATATGGGACCTAATCTGGACTACGGAAAGGGATATAAACAGTCTAAGCTGCCTGCTAATTATGGTGCAGGTGGAGAGGTGGGCATGAATTTCAATGAGGCTCACAGACTGAATATTTCACTTGCTGCGCAGTATTACTATTTCCCAACCAATGCCGACATGTTTACAGGCAATATAGGTGCAGAATATACTTTCCTGGATATGGTTTCTGTACGTGGAGGTTATTCCTATGCGCAGCACGATTATTGTCATGCTTCCATGGGTGCGGGTGTAGCTCTTGGAAATATCCATCTTGACGCTGCATTCTTGCTTGGATTGGGTGGAAATGATGTAAACCAGACAATGATCTCTCTTGGCATCAATTTCTGATGATATAGCTTTGATTTTTATTGCATTATGTAGGAGCTGCTTCCCAAGGGAAGCAGCTTTCTTTTTGTTTCTGTTTGCCATTATCCTGCATGCTGTTTCTTGTTTGTGCTCACACTCGATTCTTGTTATTTCCCGACTGGCCCATGTGTTTGATGTTCAATAGGCTCAATATAGTATGTTTAATGCAATACTTTTATGACCGTGCTACCTGAGTGCTTTGATTGTTGGCAGGAGAGCGAACGAGAAATTCTTTGCCGTGAATGAAAAATCTTGGAATCGGAGTTCAATGATATTTTGTCTGTCAAGTGCTATATGTTGCATGAATTATGCCTACATTTGCATGCCGGACGTCATTTGTTTGTGCATATATTCCACATTTCCGATGGTGGTTCACATCAGATCTTTCCATCGCTCTCAATATCCAGTGAGCGGATGGACAAAACAATTTGTATAACCAATATTTTCACTATATGAAGACCATATCCATTACAGACAAACAGGAGATTGAAAGTATTATCCGCAGTTGCCCTTATTGTATGGTGGGCATTACCGACCAGGATGGTCATCCTTATGTGTTGCCCATGAACTTTGCCTATGAAGATGGTATCGTTTACCTGCACTCAGGTCCTACGGGCAGTAAACTTGATATGCTGGAACACCAGCCATACGTGTGCATTACCTTTTGCAGCGGACATGAATTGGTGTATATGCATCAGCAGGTGGCATGCAGCTACAGCATGAAGTCCAAGAGCGTGATGTGTCGCGGAAAGGTGCAGTTCATCGAAGATATGGACGAGAAGCACCGCATTCTGATGCTGCTTATGCGCCACTATACGGACTATCCCTGTACCTGCTCGGAGCCGGCCGTGCGTAATGTCAAAATATGGCGGGTAGAACCTGATATGATATCAGCCCGTTCCTTCGGACTTAGACCCAGTGAGGTCAGATAAGCTTTGGTGGAGGCGGTACGCCTTTCTGAAACGAAGAAGGGGGCGTGTCAGAATGAGCGTAAATCTATCTAACTCCCCTCCTTCTGGAAGGAGGGGTGCCCAACGGGCGGGGTGGTAGGCAGTCGTGATAATTTGTATATCAGAACTGTATGCTTATACCTACCACCTCCCCCTATCGGGGACTCCTCCTTCCAGAAGGAGGAGAGTTTCAGATTCTTTCATTCTGACACGCCCCCTTCTTTATTCTCCATTAGCCAATTGCTGTCTGTTTCCCTATGGCTTTATGCTGACCACCGTAAACGAGTAGGGTGGCAGCTCGCACTGCAAACGGCCGTTGTCCATACTTGCAGTTGTCGGTTGAGGCTTTGCATCGGTATCGTCGGGCTTGCCTGTCAGTACGGTAGCGGCCACCTCGGCAGGTGTACCTTGCAAAGGCAGCGACTCTACCGTCGTGCTGACGGATACGGGCAGCAGGTTGACCAGCTTCACAAACAGTTCACCTGTGTCTTGCCGGCGGACTACGGAGGCGCCTATGCGCTTGTTGGCATCCGCACGCTTGCTGTCAGTGCTCAGGCTGGATGGCAGGTAAAGGTCGCCTGCATGCCGGCCGAAGAGCTGCTGGGTGTAGTAGCTCGGAGTCAGCCTGATGCTTGTATTGTCAAAGTATATCAGGTCGGGGCGCCACTGTGTGTGTCCCTCCTTGGCCAGCAACGGGGCATAAGAGGCTATGCGCACCACGTCGGCGTTGCGTTCTACCGCCGTCAAGTAAAGTGCTTCGGCCAAGGCTACTTCCAGGTTGCTGGGTCGTCCCGGCAGGTGGGCGGCATACTCGCCCAGATAGACCTGCGGCTTGCTGCGGTCGTAGCGGTCATAGAAGTCCTGGTTGTGTATGAACCAGCCGGGTTGCACGTAGTAGTGTTCGTCCACCATGGGCACACCCAGGCGGGTGGCCAGTTTCCAACCCTCGATATAGTCCGTACCCTCGTAGAAAGGTCCCACGGTGCCTATGACGGTAATTTCCGGATAACGTTCCCTGACGGCCCGGTAGATTTGCGTGAAGCGTTCCTCAAACACCGTGGTGATAAGGTCTTCATTGCCGATACCGATGTACTTCAGTCCGAAAGGCTTGGGATGTCCGGCCTCTGCCCGTTTCCGTCCCCAGACGGTTTTCCGAGCGTCTCCGTTTGCATATTCTATGAGGTCCAGCACATCCTGTATGTAGGCAGGCATTTCTTCCTGCGGAATGCCGCCCTGCTGTCCGTTGCATCCCAGCTCGCTGTCAGCGTGGTGGCTGCACGTTCCCGAGTTCTGGCAAGGCACGCCGGCCGCCACTACGGGCAGGGGCTCTGCACCTATATCCTCGCAGAAGAGGAAATACTCATGATAGCCCAGTCCGCGTGTCTGGTGGTAGCCCCACAGGTTGCGCAGGGGCTTACGTGCCTCCAGCGGCCCGATGGAACCTTTCCAGTCGTAGATGTTGTCAATGCCGTCGCCGTGAGCCACGCAGCCTCCCGGAAAACGTACAAAACGTGGGTGCAGGTCGGCCAACACTTGTGCCAGGTCTGCCCGCAGTCCGTTTTTGCGTCCCTTGAAGGTATCGCGCGGAAAAAGTGACACGAGGTCGAAGTGATAGCTGCCGGGCTCGTTGGGCGTGATGCAGAGCACAGCCCGGGTGGCATCTTCGCTTGGGGTCAGGGTAGCCCGCAGCTGTTTCCATTCGTCTGCGGTGATGCTGATGCGTGCCGATGCCAGCAGTCGCCCTTCAGGCGTGCGCAGGCTGACGGTGGCTTTGCCTCCCCGGTTGCCCGGAGCTGTGCGTGCCCGGCAACTGAAGTCGTAGCGGGCGCCCTGTTTCAGGGCTATGCCGTCGTAGCCGCTGTTCTCCAGGCTGGTACCCGGCGTATTGACTTGCAGAATGGCATAGTGGGGATTGTTGGGATGCAGGGGCTGTTCCGTGCCTATGGCCGGTGCCGCGGTGTGTTCTCCTTCTCTTACGGTCCAGGCATATCCGCTGTCCCACTTTTCGCGCGAGCCGTCGCGCGGTGAATATTCAAAGTCTCTGTTCTGCACCAGTTCGGCATACAGACCTCCGTCGGCTGCATAGTTGATGTCCTCAAAGAAAATGCCTATCAGGTGGTTGCTGATGGCCTTGGTCTGTGTGGTGTCTACCGTAAGGGTGGCCGTCAGGGGCTTCAGTCCGGCAAAGCGGGTGCCGTCTTGGGCAGTCTGCTCGTCGTGCAGCGACTGGCGCAGCCGCTTGTGGTCGGCATAGCGGACGAGGTTCTCTATCAGACTATAGGGCACCCGCTGTGCCCATCCTTGGCATGCTTTGCCTTCTACAGTGGCTTCCAGCTGTCCTGTACGGCAGGTATGGACGGGCAGATAGGTTTTCTCGCCGCCGGGCTCAAAGTAACTTTGCGCTCCCCACGTCAGCAGGTCGTCCGAGGAGGCATGTGCCATCACCTGTCCGCTGGCCGTAGCCCGCCAGATGCAATGCCATTTTCCGCTGCCCTGTTCCTGCATCAGTCGGGGAGCAAACATTTTTTTTCCTCGTCCCCACGAGCCGAAATCACTCTTCAGATACTCATATCCGTCGGCCACGCTGAACCATCGGGCGGAGTCCCGGCTCCAGGCTAGGTGCAGCCCGCTCTCACCGTTGTCCTGCGCGTATGCCAGCAGGGTGACAGAGTCGGGCACGTTCAGGCATTCGCTGGTCCGCGCCTGCAGGGAGGTGCCTGCCGCCACCAGTATGGTGGCCAGCAGGCTTGTTCTGATTCCTCTGTTCATCTTCGGAGATGTTTAGTCGTTAGGCATCACTACCACAGCCCCGCCCTGCGGCTGTACGGTCAGGCGCAGTTTGCCGTTTTTGGCCACGGTTTGTTTTTTTAGCATGGTTTCCTGCTTCTTGCCGTCGGTATAGACGGCTATGCGCGCGCCTGCTTTCAGCGGTTCGGCTACTTCCACTTGCAGGGGCTTGCCGGTGGCGTTGATGGTAGCTATGTACCAGGTATCGGCATGGCGGCGTGCCAGTACTACGTAGCGGCCCGGATAGCCGTCGATGAAGCGTGTCTCGTCCCAGGTGGTGGGCACCTGGCGCAGGAAGTCGAGGCACAGCTTGGGAGCGTCCTCCAAATTGTTGGGAACCAAGGCGATGTTCTGTATCGGATTCTGGAACAGGATGCTCACTGCCAGCTGGAAGATGTTGGTCGTGCGGCGTATGTTGCCTCCGTCGTTGCCTTTGTTCATTCGCTTGTTCATAAATGTGCCGCCAAACTCCATGCAGCCCACGGCATTGCGTATGAAGGGATGCAGGCAGGCGTTGAAGGCTTCGTTGTCGCAGAAGTGCTGGTTGAATATCAGGTTTTCCGAGGCCAGCACGGCTTCGCTGCCCACATAGTTGGGATACATGCGTTCCCAGCCGCGCGGCAGTGTGCAGCCGTGGAAGATGACCATCAGCCCGTGGTCGTCGGCATCGCTCAGGATGCTCTCATACAGGCGCATGGTCTCCTGTTTGTCGCCCCCGAAGAAGTCCACCTTGATGCCCTTCACGCCGATGCTTTGCAGCCAGTCCATTTCCTGCTTGCGGGCTATGGGGTTGTCCATCCGGTCAGTGGGGCTCTGCGTGATGTCGTTCCAGCAGCCGCTGGAGCTGTACCACAGCAGCACGTCCACCTGTTTGCTGTGGGCGTAGTCTACCAGCTGCTTCATGCGTTCGCGGCCTATGTTCACGTCCCAGCCGCAGTCTATCAGCACGTATTCATATCCCATGGCTGTTGCCAGGTCGATGAACTTCACCTGGTCGTCGTAGTTGATGCTGTTGTCCTGCCACAGAATCCAGCTCCAGGTGCCGCGTCCGGGTTGGTAAGTATGCTTGCTTTGGTAGCGCGGGCTTACGACATCCCACGTCACGGTGCTCTCTACAATGGGCTTCAGGGTTTGGCCCACGCTGATGGTGCGCCAGGGGGTAGAGCCGGGCAGTGCAAAGGCTGGCTCCACGGTACCGTTGCCGTTGTTCTCCTCAGCCATGGGGAATTCCAGTGTGTAGCAGCCGTCTTGCGCGTCGCTCAGGCGTGAGCCGCAGTAGCGGCTGTCTACGCCCGTCTCGCTCACCAGCGCCCAGCCGTCGTCGCCTATGCGGAAAAGGCAGGGGAAGGTATAGCCGTGGCCGTAAAGCGATGTGGTGTCCATGGGTGCATCGGGGATATACTCCTCCTCATAGCTGGGCTTGGTCCGCTTCCAGCCTATCATGGCGTCGCTCTGCGGGCAGAGGAAAGTGGTGGTCTGCTGCGGGAAGCGGAAGCCGGTGGCCTCCTTCATGACGCGTACGCTGCCGGTCTCTCCCTGGCGGGGTAGGTTATAGCAGAAGGCCACGTTGTTGTTGCTCACCCGGAAGGTGATGCCCAGCTGCCGGCCGTCGGCATCGGTCAGGGTACATTGCAGCTCGTTGGCGCGGTAGTGTATGCTGGATGCCTTGCTGTGTGCCAGCGTATAGGTGGTGTCGATGCTGCGTGTCTGCTGCCCGGTGAGTCTCAGGCCGCGGCTCAGGTCGGCATAGTTGGTGGTCAGTCCCAAGGGCGAGTTAAGCAACATCGGTTTGCCGGCGTAGGTCACGCTGTAGGAGGGTCTTCCCACGGAGTCGCACTGCAGGCTTACCTGCAACTTGCCGTCAGGACCGCTCACCGTCACGGGTTGAGCAATGGCATTGGTCGCCGCGCCCGGAATGGTCATGCCATCGGGCGTGCCCCAGTAGGAGGTGAGGCGCAGCAGTTCGGTGCCTGTAATGGGGATGACCGTGCCATGACGCGGGTGGAAATCCATCTTCACCGCATGGTCTATGGCCTTGAAATGTTGCAGGTCGGTGGTTTCCGTAAACTGGTAACCGCCCTTCATGTAGACGTCGTACATCAGGATGTATTTGTCTTGTCCTATCAGCTTGAAGGTGCCTGCACCCTCCACGGCCTCGGTGGTCTGCTGCTTGTAGTCGGGCTCCTCGGTCCACTGGCCGGAGGTCAGTGAGCGGGTGGTAGCCACCTTGATGCCATTGCCGTGGCCCTCGGTCTTGTAGAACAGGTGGTAGGTGCCGTCTTTCAACACAATGTCGCCGTCAATGCACGACTTGCCGTTGGCAGGCAGGAAGAGGGGACGGGGTTCACCCTCCAGGTCGGTGAAGGAGGGGTTGGCATAGGCATAATAGATGATGTCGGGCCCGTCGCCGTGCTGCATGGACCAGTAGACCATGTATTTTCCGGCCTCGGGGTCAAAGATGGTCTGCGGTGCCCACACCCGTTTCAGCTTCTCCTGTCCCGGGTAACGCTTCTGCATGTTGATGACTGAGTGCGACCAGTGGATGAGGTCGGTAGACTTCAGCATGACTAGTGCTCGGTTGGAGTCCCAGCCGTTGTCCGACACCATGTCGGTCACTACCATGTAGAACGTTTTGCCGTCCTGGCAGCGCAATATGTGCGGGTCGCGCACGCCGCCGGTCGAGCTGATGACCTTCGAGTCGATGACCGGCCTGTTGCCGTTCAGTGCACGGTAAGTGTAGCCGTCGGCGCTGATGGCATAGCACACGGCTTCCTGGCTGATGTGGTTGCCTGTGAAGTAAGTGAACAGGTAGGCCGAACACTTGTCGCTGGCGTTGTCGGCCTGCTGAGGCTGTGCGGGGAGCGTTGTGGCCAGGCTGAGGCCTATCACTGCCACCGCTTGTCTGATGATGTTTTTCATGGCGTATACTATCAATTATTAAGTGTTAAATTTACACGTTATCGCCCCGGGTATATCAAAACGCCTTGCCTGCCCGGGCAGGAAAAGCGTGGGTTGCTGTCAGGCTCTTTTTACGAAGCCTTTGTGCCTAGGAATGTAGGTGTGGCGTTGTCTGGCAGTCGGCCGGCAGTCTGTGCATTCCTGTAGCGAATATGTTGTTGCGGGTTGTTTCCATGGTTGCCACGTGTGTTTTTCTATGTTTCGGGTGTTGTTTGTGAGTAGCTCCTTCCCGTTACGTGGCAAATTTAAATAAAAATCAGTAAAAAAGAAAGCGTCCCGTAGCGATTGTTTTTCGTAGTACGGACATGGTGATGGGATGGTAGGATGCTGGCCGGAATTTTACATTGGTCGGGGCTGAGGTTACAGTTTTGTTGGCTCGTCGGCAGTTCGCTTTTCTTCTTCATGCTTGCTTCCGGCTGACTTTTTCTCCCTCCCTTTTCTCCTCCTCTCTTTTTGTATGACTTTATAAGTATTGATTTATTACTATTGATTTCTACGCTTTCCATTCTCCTTCCCAGTTGTCAGTATTCAGTAGTCTATCCCTTCTTTTCATCTCCCGACACCCTCTCCCGAACCCTGTTTTGTTCGTTCCTCCTTCGTTCCTTGTTCGTTCTTTCTTCGCTTTTGGGTACCTTTGAACGAAGGAGGAACGAAGCAGATGCGTCAGAAAGGCGATTGGGGTAGGATGGAATGCTGTTCTTTTGTTGTTCAAACGGGGTGCAGTCTGTGCGGGTAGACAAGGTGGAGTTTCTATCTATGAACTTCTTTGATGTAATGAAAAAATATCACTCTCCTTTTTGCAGGAATTCATAGTACGGTTGCGGTGTACTGTATTTGTGGCATGGGTGCGTGGTCTATAGTTTTCGGCTTTTCTTTCGTTTTCTGCAATATTTGGTTTATATTTGCCCAAAACTAGCAAACGAATCCCATGTCTCTTCAGGTAGAACAAATGTTGGCTTTCAACAAGCTTTACACGGAATATAGCCGTCGCTTTATCCGTTTCGCCCGCTCGTATGTGCAGACAGACGAGGAGGCTGAGGATATAGTGAACGACAGTTTCATGTATTACTGGGAAAACCGGGCCACGATTGACAACAGCAACCTGTCGGCTTACCTGCTGACCGTGGTGAAGCACCGCTGTCTCAACTACCTGAAGCGTCAGGCGTTGGAAGAACAGGCCAAGTCCGATTTTCATTCATTGGAGGAATGGGAGCTGCAACTGAAAATAACTACTCTGGAGGCGTGCAACCCCGACTTACTGATGTCGCACGAAATACAGGCGCTGGTACAGCGTGCTTTGGCTGCCTTGCCGGCACAGACGCGTGAAGTATTGCTGCGGAGCCGCTATCACTCGAAGTCCAACAAGGAGATTGCTGCCGCACTGGGTATTTCGGTCAAGGCCGTGGAGTATCATATATCAAAGGCTTTGCGTGTATTGCGTGTGGTACTGAAGGATTACTTCCCGCTTTGGCTATTGATGTGTAGCCATTGGTTGGACGAAATGTCATGTTGACGTTGATAGATGGGGCAGCCGTTTGGTTGCCTTATTTTGTATTTATGATTTGTTAACACAAAAAACTGCATTTTCGTTTAGGGTTCTTCTGTTTTCGCTTGCTTATAATAACAGACAACGGAAAGAACATGGAAAAAATAACCTTACATAGATTTTTTGCGGGCGAAGCCTCGGATGCAGAGAAGCGACAGATAAAGTCGTGGCTGGAAGAAGACGGCAAGCATCAGCAACAGTTACTCGACGAGCGTGCCTTTTTCGACGCCATGTTGCTGGCCGATGACCAGCAGGCTGCCCAGCCCCGCCGTAGCGTGATATACAGAACGCTGCGCTATGTGGGGCGTCATTCGGTGCAGTGGGCTGCCGTGTTTGCCATTGCTTTCTTTGCTGCCTACTTCTGGATGAACGGTCGCTATGAACAGCTGGAAGAGGCCGTGAATGTAGTAAGCGTTCCTCTGGGACAGCGTGCCAACCTGACGCTGGCCGACGGAACCCGGGTGTGCTTGAATGCAGGCTCCACCCTGAGCTATCCGGCTGCATTTGCCGGCGATATCCGTAAGGTGGAACTGGATGGCGAGGCCTACTTTGAGGTTAGCAAAAGTAAGGAAAAACCGTTTGTGGTACATACGCAGATGTGCGATGTGGAAGTATTGGGAACCAAATTCAATGTAGATGCCTACTCGGACAAGAACACATTCTCGGCTGCCTTGATGGAGGGAAAGATAAAGGTAGACAACAATTACAGCCCAGCTGACGTAATTTATCTTTCGCCCAGTCAGCAGGTTAGCCTTAAGAACGGTAAGCTGGATGTGGCACCCATTGTTGACTATGATATCTATCGATGGAAAGAGGGCCTGATTTGCTTTACGGACGTAAACTTTGTGGAACTGATGAAACGCATAGAGAAATACTACGGCGTGGATATGGAAGTGGAAAACACCGGACTGGGCAGACACGTATTCAGTGGTAAATTCCGCATATCGGATGGCATAGACAACCTGCTGCGTGTCTTGCAGAAAGATGTATATTTTGATTTCGAGCGTTCTGAGGACGGAAATACGATTTATATACGTTGAAATATTAACCCTTTTATTTTGTATTTGATGGCCTATGTACCCGGGTTGAAAGTTTCTTGTTTAGTATGTCCGGCCGATACGGGTGGAGTGCTTATAGTTGAGATTTAAATTATTTATTGAATAACATAAAAATGTACCTTATTGTATGAAAACACATTCTGTGGAAAACAATTTTGTGCTTCAAGTTCCCCATGCCTATGCTTTATTCAGGATATTGGCAATGGCTTGTCTCTTATTATTTATATGTACTTACAGTCTAAATGCGGCTAAAACGCAATCTTTAAACTCTCTTATTACAATTAATCAAAATAATGTAGAATTGCTTCATGTTATGAGTGATATTGAGCAACAGTCCAATTATCTGTTTGTCTATAACAAGGATGTGGATGTGCATCGCAATGTATCCATTCATGTAGTGGATAAGCCGTTAAATACTGTGTTGACCGATTTGTTTGGAGAATCTGGCGTTCGCTTTGCTATAGAAGGCTCCTATATAGTATTGTCGGTCGCTAAAGATACAGCTGGAAATGGAATGCAGCAACAAATAAAGTCGAGTGATATCAGAGTGTTGGGACGTGTTGTGGATGCTTCGAATGAGCCTATGATTGGAGTAACTGTAAAAGAAGTAGGAACGAATAATGGGGTTATAACGGATATAGACGGTAATTTTTCTATTATTATCAAGAGTGAAGGAGCTTCTTTGGAATTCTCTTTTGTAGGTTATAAGTCGGTTGTAATGAAGGCTGAAGCTGGTAAGGAAATGCTTGTTCGGTTGATGGAGAATAGCGAATTGTTGGATGAAGTGGTAGTAGTAGGTTATGGAACTCAGAAAAAGGCGAATCTGACGGGTGCAGTAGCCAGTGTAGATGTAAACAAGGCTTTGGAAGGTCGTCCTATTGCAGATGTGGGGCGTGGTTTGCAGGGTACTACTCCCGGACTTTCCATTGTTATTCCTAGTGGTGAAGTAGGTTCTGACCCAGTCATAAAGGTTCGTGGTCAATTTGCTTCGACCGAAGGTAGTACCAAACCGCTTATTCTATTGGATAATGTAGAAATCCCTTCCATTCAGTTGGTAAATCCCGATGATATTGAAAGTATTTCGGTTTTGAAGGATGCAGCAGCTTCTTCCATTTATGGTGCGAAAGCAGCTTTTGGTGTTGTACTTATTACTACGAAAAAGGGGGCTAAGACAGACCGTGTGAATGTATCCTATCAAGGAAATGTATCTTTTCAAAATACAGCCAAGGATATGGAAATGGCCCAGTTTCATGCTTTGGAGTATAGTATAGAGGCTATGAAGCGTGCAGGAGATACCATGACAGGTAGTTTCATCCGTATGACAGAGAGTGGTTTGGAGCGTGCCCGTGAATGGCAAGAAAAGTATGGTGGCAAACTGGGGGTAAACGATCCGTTTGTATATGGCCGTGACTGGTATGTAAACGAGGATGGCTATAAGATCGGTTTGCGCACTTTTAATCCATATGATTATATGATACGCGAGTGGGCACCGACCAGTCAGCATACTCTTTCAATAAATGGTAAGAGTGGTAAGACTACTTATAATATCGGACTGGGTTACTTGCATCAAAACGGGATGATGAAACCCGCTAAAGAAGACAACTTTACGCGCTATAATGCATCTGTACGCTTGAGCACAGAACTTAGCAAACATTTATCGGTGCGTGCTGGTGCCATTTTCTCTTCGCGTAACAAGCGGTATCCGTATGTCACTTCTAATACCAAAGCAGACCCTTGGCTGTATCTGTATCGCTGGGGACCGAATATGCCGTGGGGATATGATGAAAACGGACATGAAATTAGGAGCCCATGGTCGGAAATCCGTTCGGCTAATACGGCATCAAGGCTTAATAATTATTTGAATGTCAATCTGGGAGCAACTATCCAGATACTGAAAGGCTGGAAGATGGATTTGGATTATACGTATGCCAATGAGGAAAACATCATAAAAAGTCCGGGAACCCGTTATACGGCGGCGAATTCCTGGGTGGATGCGGTGTTGAAGACGGATGCGGATGGGAATCAGTTATACGTGGACAGAAACGGTCGTCCGGTAAGTGCCAATGACCCTGGAGCAATGCCTGCTTACCAATATTCTTATGAGGAATATACGGCTCCAGGAAGCAACCCTGACCATATACGTAAGGAGTCGGCGCACGGTCGTCGTCATACCTTTAATGCGACGACTGATTATAATTGGGATCTGAATGAACAGAATAACTTTAAATTCCTGTTAGGTATGAATTTGGTGACATATGATTATGAGAATAATTGGTCCCAGATTACTAACTTGACGGATATACATAATCCTCAATTTGATTTGGCTATTGGCAATCAGACTACGGGAGGTGGCTATTCTTGGGAAGGACAGATTGGATTCTTCGGTCGTGTGAATTACAATTTTATGGATAAGTATTTGCTGGAAGCCAATTTGAGGTACGATGGCTCTTCCAAATTCCCGTCGGACTTGCAATGGCGTTGGTTCCCTTCGTTTTCGGCAGGTTGGCGGTTGAGCGAGGAGACGTTTATGTTGTGGAGTAAACCGGTACTTTCTTCATTGAAGGTACGTGGTTCTTGGGGTATCATTGGCGACCAGACTGTTTCTAATAGTCTGTATGTACCGGCATTGGGAACAGGTCAGGTTCCTTGGTTGGGGGCTGACGGTAATAAATTGTATTATAGAGGTATGCCGGCTGCTGTAGCTTCTGATATTACTTGGCAGGATATCCGTACTGTTGATTTTGGTTTTGACGCGCGTCTTTTTAACAGCGAGTTTGGCATTACGTTCGATTGGTATCAGCGGGATACTAAAAACATGATTGTGCCTGGCGGCAGTGTAGGCTTGACATTTGGTGCTGGGTCTCCTAAGGGGAATTATGGCTCTTTGCGTACATTGGGTTGGGAAGTAACTTTGGATTATAATCATCGTTTCAGCAATGGTTTGGGAGTGAATGCTATGTTCACGCTTTCGGATGCAGAAACCGAGATTACGGAATATGGCACTACGCGAGAAATAGCAGACTGGTATGTGGGCAAGACATATGGGGAAATTTGGGGTACCGTACCGATCGCTTGTATCAGAAGTCTGATTTTGTGTATGACGAGAGAGGGGAATTAGTGAAAGTGTGGGCATTGGAAGGAAGAGAAGTGCCTGCAGGTACTAAGGGTGCCAAACAAATGTATAAATTGAGTGATCCTAATGGAGTGTATCAGGATTTCTTACAAACAGGTGATTTTATGTTTGGACCCGGTGACGTGAAGTACACCGATTTGAATGGTGATGGAAAATTCAGTAATGGTGCCGGTACGGTAGAGGATCCGGGTGATAGGGAAATTATTGGTAACTCTACACCGCGTTTTGAGTATGGTATCCGATTGGGAGCTGATTACAAAGGTTTCGATTTCTCCATTTTTATGCAGGGTATTGGAAAACGTGAAATTTGGGGTGATGGTGCATTGGCTATACCGGGTTATACAAGTTATGGCGCAATGCCGGAAACTTTTGCAAGCGATTATTGGACTGAGACCAACACGGATGCTTTTTATGCTCGTCCTTGGAATCAGGCGGAATCAAACAACAGCAATAACTATTACAAACAGTCACGCTACCTGTTGGACATGTCTTATTTGCGCATTAAGAATATTACCTTTGGATATTCGCTGCCTGAATATCTGACGAAGAAAGTACATATGCAGAAGGCACGTGTGTACTTGGCATTGGAGAACTTTTTTACGTTTGACAACTTGAACGGTCTTCCAATAGATCCGGAAGTGATTTCAGGTTATTCTATGTTTAATACCAGCGATTATAACGCCGGTCGAACAGGTGTGGGTACTCCTGCTTTCAAAAGTGTGTCCGTTGGTGTGCAGTTAAACTTTTAAATGATAGAATCGAATGAAAAAACAGATAGTTACTTTATTGACTGTTGCCGGTTTGGTTTTTACCGGTTGTGATGCCATTTTGGATCGTCCTTTGTTGACGAAGCCAACAGAAGAGAATTTTGGCAAGTCGGAACAGGATTATCGTCTGTATGTTAATCAGGCTTATCCGTTGTATTTTGTCGGCTATGGTGAGAATTGGGGAACCGCATATACTCCTTTGAAAGGGTATTCCTTCTCTGATGACAATGCTTCCACAGGAAAACAATCTTCGTTTGAAAATAGTGTACCTTCAAGCCGTGGTACGACGAGTACGAGCACTGGTAATTGTTGGATAAGCCAATATGCTTCACAGACTTGGAATTTTGCTTGGGTTCGCAAATGGAATGTGATGTTGGAAATGCTGGAAAAGAACAAATCTCTTTTGGATAGGGAAGTGTATGAACATTGGAACGGAGTGGCTCGCTTCTTCCGTGGTTATGAATATAGTAGGTTAGTAACCACTTTTGGTGATGTACCTTATTACGATAGGGTGTTGCAAAATACAGACACGGAAGAAATGTATAAAGACCGTACACCGCGTAATGAGGTTATGGGACATGTATACGATGATTTTGAGGTTGCTCTTTCACAGATACGTAAAGACGATGGTGAACAGTATTTGAATCGTTATATAGCTGCGGGTTTTATTAGTCGTCTGATGCTGTTTGAAGGCACTTGGCAAAAATACCATTATAACAATATGGAATTGGCAAAGATATATTTGGAACAAGCCATGAGGGCTGCAGACTTGGTTTTGAACAGTAACAAGTGGCAGATCTCCAGTGATTTTAAAAGTTTGTTTGGCTCTGCTGACTTGAAAGGTAACAAGGAAGTACTGATGTATAGGCATTATGATGCTGCGGTGGCAGTCACTCATTCCATTGCTTCCTATTCCAATTTGACGGAAGGACAGGGCGGAGCAACTCTGGCATTGGCCAAACAGTTTATTTGCAACGATGGAAAAACTTATCAGCATTCTACACTGGCCAATGCGGCCGACTTGAATATCTCGGATATGATTAAAACACGTGATCCGCGTTTTGAAGCTACTTTCTGGGATGCTCCTCGTACCAAAGCACAGACATTGCTGTATAGCGTCAAATTCATAGACCGTGAAGGACCTACGTATGCGGGTGGTACATACCCTCCTCAATATTCCGGTAAAACTAATACTAATGATTATCCGGTTATGCGTCTAGCAGAAGTTATGTTGAATTGGTTGGAGGCGAAGGCTGAATTGGCTACCATGGGAGGCGATCCTGTGATTCAGGCTGATATTGATAGGACAATTAACCAGATAAGAAATCGTCCATTGGATGAGGTAGCTATAGAGAAAGGCATTCAGAAAACTGCTCCGATGCAATTGGCTGAAATCACTGCGGATTTTGACCCAGACAGAGACAAGGGTACTGCTGTTGCCGGCGATTATGAGGTCTCCCCTTTGCTTTGGGAAATCCGTCGTGAACGTCGGATGGAGTTCGTGTATGAGCATTCACGATTGCTTGATCTGAAGCGTTGGAAAAAACTTCATTACATGAATAATGAAAAATATCCGGATACCATGCTTGGATTGTGGATAAACATCAAAGAAGAATTACCTCAGAAACTGACAGAAGATACTGAAGGTGTATTGACGGTCGCTGTGCCAGACGGACATGGAGGGTATTCAAAGATTGTGTATGACGGAACAAATGCCGATGAAATGGTGGGCTATTATGTTCCTGATGGAGCTAAACCGAGGGATCCTTTCTCTGACCGTTCTTATTTATCTCCTATAGGTGAGAACGTGATTAATGAATATGCCGATTTAGGATTCAGTATCACGCAAACAACAGGTTGGTAAACTTGAATATAATGCAGGTTGAGGAGTGCACAAAACTCTGTGGATATATATATGTTTGAATAGATAGTTTGTACACTCCTATATCCTGTTATCAATGGAAAATTTGTTTATAAGAATATTGACTTAATGCTTAAACTTTTATTTTAGAACATATTGTCATGCAGAATAAACTACATTATGTTTATATTTCGTTCCTGTTTTCAGGGGGATTTTGTGCATGGGCTGGTACCCCGGAAGAACGGCCGAACATTTTATTTATTATGTCAGATGATCATACCTCGCAAGCCATCAGTGCTTATGGAGGTATTTTAAGCAATGTATTGCCTACTCCCAATATTGACCGGATAGGAAAGGAAGGTATGAGGTTGGAAAATTGTTATGCGACCAATTCCATTAGTACACCCAGTCGGGGAGCGATTATGACCGGACAGTACAGTCACAAGAATCAGGTATATACATTGCGTGATGCACTGAATCCTGATTTGCCCAATGTAGCCAAGGAGCTACATGCGTGCGGTTACCAGACTGCTGTTGTAGGGAAATGGCATCTGCATGCCGAGCCTGCGGGATTTGATTGGTATAACGTGTTTCCAGGACAAGGGCGATATTACAATCCGATACTTATAGAGAAAGGATCCTGGGGGCCTGATCCTCATACGGACAAGGGCTATAAAGGAAAGGTATATGACGGGCATTCCAGTGATGTAGTAGCCAGTCAGGCTATCCGTTATATGGAGGAACGTGACAAAGATAAACCTTTCTTTCTGATGTGTCATTTCAAGGCTCCTCACCGACCTTGGCAACCTGCGGAACGTTTTAAGGACCTGTTGAAAGATGTGGAAATACCGGAGCCGGATAATCTGTTGGATAGGTATGAGGGTAAGGCTGCTTATGCCGGACAATTGCGCATGCGCTTGGAAGACATGACAAAAACCGATTTGAAGTGTGATATTCCGCAGGGTATGACGCGTGATGAGTTCAGACATTGGGCTTATCAGTTATATATAAAGGATTACTTGCGTTGTGTGGCTGGTGTGGATGAGAACGTAGGGCGTATTCTTGATTATTTGGATAAGCATGACCTGACGGAAAATACCATTGTCATTTATACAGGCGACCAAGGCTTCTTTTTGGGTGAGCATGGCTGGTTCGACAAAAGATTGATGTACGAAGAATGCCTGAAGATGCCGTTCTTAGTACGGTATCCCAAAGAAATCAAGCCAGGACAGGTGAATAGGGATATTACGCTGAACATTGATTTTGCACCTACATTTTTGGATTATGCAGGCGTTGACAAACCGGACTATATGCAAGGAGAAAGCTTTCGTAAGAATCTGTCTGGGCATACATCTCATACATGGAGAAAAGCCATGTATTACCGCTATTGGCAGAATGCCGACGGTGATCATAACGCACCTGCCAATTATGGCATACGTACAGAACGCTATAAGCTGATTTTTTATTATGGCGAATCGTTAGGGATGACCGGAACTGCTGAACGTTCTATTGGTCCTGCAGGTTGGGAACTGTATGATATGCATACAGATCCTCATGAGATGAAGAATCTGTATGATAATCCTTATTATGCGGATGTGGTCAAGGATCTGAAGGCTCAACTCTTGGAATTGAAGAAACAATACGGGGATGAGGATGATAAATACTCTGTGATGAAGAATTTGACAGAAAAGTATTACTAATCTTACGCATATGAAGTCTATTTTCATGTTGTGCATGTCAGCTCTGCTGTTTTTTCATTTGGCGGGCCGACAGCTCAGGCCAAGGAGAAAGATAAGGATTTTATCAGTTTAGCTTATGTGGCATTGCCCTTTTTGAACCTACACCAGGTAGAGGCCTCACAGGTTGCTGGCATATTGGATAAATACAATTGGAGAGGTATTTCAGATGTATCCCTCATTCGGGGAGTCTTTATGACAGGAAGAGATGGAAGTATCATTACCTCGTGGAATAAAGATTCATGGCCCGAGGTGACCCGTGGATTGGATTACAAAGGAGATTCCATTAATGAGCAGAGACACCGGAATAACTTATGTTCCAGGGAGGTGGTGGAAGAAGTAATTCGTTATTTTAAAGATAAAGACATTGATATTTGGTTGACACAAAGCGGTTATGGCTGGCTCACTGGTGGAAGTTTTGCAGTTGTTCTTGAAGATTCCGTCAAGATTCAGACGTATGCCAAGAGATTGAATAGATTTGCTAAGGAGTTGGGATGCGTAGGCTTGGACTTCGACTGGGAATTTCCTCCTACACCCCGTCAGGCTCAGGGATACCGGCAACTGATGCGTGAAAGCAAGCGCTTGGGTATGAAAGTGTCGGTATGTGCCATTCAGCTTACCGTGGGGACACAGTATGAGGACCAATGCGTACCGGATGGGGTGAGTAACGAACACGAAGCCCGATACATGAAGTGGGAGGAGATTATTGACAAGGGGATGGTGGACCATATCAACGTCATGCAGTATTTGGGCTACGATGCCAGGCAGAAACGTATGAATGTGAAAGTGAAGTACGATAAAATGCGTCTTTGGGAGGAGACTTATCCGAGAGAGTTTACTTCAGACCGAAAAGTTGACATGCTTTGCGGGATAGGCTTTTATTCCTATATGCTTCCCGAAGTCAGACAGAAAAACAAAGAAACTACGCGAAAAAATCTGAACTTTAACCAGTTGTATAAACAGTATGGTGAAGAGGCCTATGAACATCGGATTGTAGGTGATGAGTATGTAGTGTGGACTACAAAAGATGTTAGAAAGATTGTGCGAAGAGCTAGGAAGAAAGGTTGGAAAGGAGTATTTACTTGGTTGGTTTCTCATGATTTTACTTTGGAACATCCTTTGAAGTATAGTCGTCAACAAGCTTTAGCTGAAGAGGTGGAGAAAATATGGAAAAAGAAATAAATTAATATGAACTTATAGTAAGATTAGAATATTTTAAGTTATCCGTTGTTGATAAATCAGCATCAATAGCGGGCTTTTTTAAAAGAAGTGATTGGTTGTGATTGTTAGTATTGTTTTTAATGATAAAGTTGCTAAATAACTGGGTCTAGAGCGTTTTATTTATGCTATATATTTAAATTTTGTCATTGACAGTGTTAATCAGGTCTCCTTTTAGAGCTGAAATGCATCGGAAATGCATACAATGGAATTATGCATCCTTGTTTTTAAGCTTTTTATAACTTGTATTCCATTAAGGTGTATATTGTCAAATAAACTCTGACTGATATGTTCTTTGTCGGCATATTATGTTTCTTTTGTGTCTTTAGGTATCGGTAGATAATTTCCCATGTTCGGTAAATTATTCAAAAGTCTTATGGATTCGTTGATTGGGTGATGGATATGCAAGTCTATAGAATCAGCAAGACAGGTATTAGTGAAGGTGTTTTACATAATCTTTTGATGAAAGTAGTTTTATAGAGAGCAGTATTACTTTTGGGGCTTTATGAAATATAGTGCGTAGCTCTGATAAACAAGTATTTATATGTTCTTTCCCTTTAATAATATTTGTGGTAGTGGAATAAGATAAAAATTACTATGAATCACTTATGTAGTTAGATTTGTTATGGGGCTTCAATTTCTAGTATCAGTCTTATATTTTTGTTATGTGGTAAATAAATCAATAGGTATATAGTAAATATTTTAAATTTTATGTCAAAGTATATAGTGATAATTATTTAAATGTTATAATCTTAATGTTTTTATTACCATTGTCTATTCATAAATTGGATATTTTTGTATGAACTTATATTAATCTATTTGGCTTATGATAAAAACGATTTTTGGATGTAGTGTTTGGTGTTGTTAATCGTCTGATAATAGAATGGACTTAATTCTAATATTATTTATGAATGCTTGGTTGATTAAATTATTTACGTCTATTATTACTTGTGCGGTAAGTCTGTCATTCGCTTTTGCCCAGCAATCTAAACAACTGGTTGTAAAAAAGATAAATGCTTCTGTTGGTGTAGATGCAAAGGCTGTTCCTGCTTTGCTTGACAAAAATCTGGTGGAATATCAGGCGATAGACCAGGTGAACTGGGAGAAGTTTTCCTATAAGCCGGAGGTGAAATTCCGGATAGCACATACGGGTAAGGAAGTGTTGCTCCACTACAAGGTGACGGAGCAAAGTGTGCGTGCTATGGCAGGAAGTGATAATGGACCGGTTTGGGAAGATGCCTGCGTAGAGTTTTTTGTTTCGCCAACAGGAGACAGTTGCTATTACAATTTTGAATGCAACTGTACGGGTAAGTTGCTTATACAAGGTGGACCAAAGGGAGACCGGCCGTTGGCTGGAAAAGAAGTCTTGGCAAAGGTGAAGCGTTGGACGTCGTTGGGCGGAGGTATATTCGAGGAACGTGTGGGTACATGTACTTGGGAAGCTGCACTGGTGATTCCGGTGGAGGTTTTCTTTCGTCAACAGCTGACATCGCTGGATGGTCGCGTGATGAAAGGTAATTTCTACAAGTGTGGTGATAAGTTGTCGGCTCCCCATTATTTGTCATGGAGTCCGATTGATTTACCTCGTCCGCAATTTCATTGTCCTCAATTCTTTGGCTTGCTGAAATGCGAGTGAGGCATGGTGAAAATGCCTTTTGAGTATTGAGATAACAGATTGTTGGATTAAAATTAGGTGATGTTTTTGAGATGTAAAGCGGATATGTCTCACCCTAAGGCATATCCACTTTTTTAATACCCCCAGTCCCGATTTGCTCCATTCTTGCAATTTTCTTTTCCGCTTCCTCCCAGCAGGATGGTGTGCCTAGTCTTTAGCGTAAAACCCCGGCTTTGAAATATTTCATACAGTAATGAGAATAGTTTCAAATAAAACCAATATATTTGTGACAAATTAACATTCAACCGTTACTGATTATGACTTATCATCATTTGTCTGTGCTGGTTCATCGCCAGGCAGAGAAGTATGGAGACAAGATTGCCTTGAAATACAGAGACTATGAGAAAGCGCAATGGATTCCTATCAGCTGGAATTCGTTTTCTGCCAATATTCGCCAGGCTGCCAATGCGTTGGTTGAGCTGGGTGTGGAAGTGCAAGAGAATATCGGTATCTTCTCGCAAAACAAGCCGGAGTGTCTGTATGTGGATTTTGCCGCCTTTGCCAACCGGGCTGTGACTATTCCGCTTTATGCCACCAGTTCGCCTGCCCAGGCTCAATATATTATCAATGATGCGCAGATACGTTATCTGTTTGTAGGCGAGCAATTCCAGTATGACGCAGCTTTCAGCGTATTCGGTTTCTGCCATTCCCTGCAACAGCTTATTATATTTGACCGTTCGGTAGTGCGCGACCCGCGTGATATGACTTCCATTTATTTCGATGAGTTCATGGCTATGGGCAAAGATTTGCCTCACAACGATGTGGTGGAAGCTCGTACGGCACAGGCTTCGCCCGATGATTTGGCCAACATACTTTACACTTCGGGTACGACCGGTGAGCCCAAGGGAGTTATGCTCCATCACTCCAATTACTTGGAGGCTTTCCGTACGCACCAGATTCGCTTGCCTTTCATCTCGGACAAGGATGTATCGCTTTGCTTCCTGCCATTGACACACGTATTTGAGCGTGGATGGACCTATGTGTGCATCCAACGTGGTGTGCAGGTGTGCATTAACCTGCGTCCGGCCGACATACAGACTACCATCAAGGAAGTAAGACCTACCATGATGTGCAGTGTGCCCCGTTTCTGGGAAAAGGTTTACCAGGGAGTACAGGAGCGCATCAACCAGGAAACGGGTATCAGGAAGTCCATGATGCTCAATGCTATCAAGGTAGGTAGGGAACATAACATAGACTACCTGCGACAGGGCAAGACGCCGCCCCTGATGCTGCATCTGAAATACAAGTTCTATGAGAAGACTATCTATGCGTTGCTGAAGAAGACCATTGGCATTGAGAACGGTACCTTCTTCCCCACGGCCGGAGCGGCTGTGTCCGATGAGGTGTGCGAGTTTGTACATTCGGTAGGCATCAACATGGTGGTAGGCTACGGACTGACAGAGTCTACGGCTACGGTGTCCTGCTTCCCCTCGGTGAACTACGTCATCGGGTCGGTGGGCGAGGTGATGCCCGACCTGGAGGTGAAGATTGGAGAGAACGACGAGATATTGCTTCGTGGTAAGACCATAACCAAAGGATATTACAAGAAGACGGAAGCCACCCGGGCAGCCATTGATGAGGACGGCTGGTTCCATACGGGTGATGCCGGCTACTTGAAGGGACGTACACTCTTCCTGAAGGAACGCATCAAGGATTTGTTCAAGACGTCGAACGGCAAGTACATCTCTCCGCAGGCTTTGGAGACGAAGCTGGCCATCGACCGCTTCATAGACCAGATAGCCATCATTGCCGACCAGCGCAAGTTTGTGTCGGCCCTTATCGTTCCGGCATACGGCGTACTGAAGGATTTTGCCAAAACCAAAGGCATTACCTACAGCAGCATGGCCGATTTGCTGAATCATCCGAAGATTCAGGCCTTGTATCGTTCACGCATCGATACCTTGCAGCAGCAGTTTGCCCACTATGAGCAAATAAAGCGGTTTACGCTATTGCCTGAACCGTTCAGCATGGAACGTGGTGAGCTGACCAATACGTTGAAGCTGAGGCGTGCGGTAGTGTCGAAGAACTACAAGGAAGTGATAGACAAAATGTATGAAGAATAGGCTTTGAACGGCTTGACTTCGAAAGAGAAACGACAATGTGATGTGGAGAATGGCATTAGACATGAAACAGCGGTTGAGGACGCTCCTGTGCGGATGCTTGCTGGTCTGCTGGGTGGTTTGCCCTGCGTCGGTGGCTGCCGAGGCGCGGCTCGACTCGTTGTTGTCGGTGCTCGACGATGTCATTCTCCACAGCCGTCAGTTCGAGGCAGAAAAGCAACGCCACATTGCTTCCATCAGGCAATCGCTGTCGGCGCGTGCGTTGTCGCCCGAAGAAGAGTATGCTGTCAATCTTCATTTGTATGCCGAGTATGAGGCCTATATCTGCGACTCGGCTTTACATTATATAAACCGTAATATAGAAATAGCCCAAACGGTAGGGCGGAAAGACTGGCTGGTGGAGGCTAAGCTGGAGAAAGCTCATCTGTTGGCCGTGTCGGGGCTTTATGCCGAGGGCATCGCCCTGTTGCAAAGCATAGACCGGCGTCAGATTGCAGACAACCTGCTGGCTGACTACTACACAGCGTTCGAGAATATATATCTGTATCATGCCGAGTATGCGCAGGACGACGAATACCGTCCTCGTTACCTGCAACTGCGAGCCTGTTATCTTGACTCCATTCTGCAAGTTGTGCCTCAAGGTACTTATCGGCACGCCATAGCACAGGCGCCGTTATTGATTGACCATGGCCGTTATGAAGAAGCCCGAGCTGTACTGAAACATATTCTGCCCCAACTGAATCGGCAGACACGCGATTATGCCGTACTGACTTCCATCCTGGCTTATGCCTGTGAGCCCGACAGACCTGTTGGCGAGCGCAAGTATTACCTGGCCGAGAGTGCCATAGCCGACATCAGAAGCGTGGTGAAGGAAAACAATTCGTTGCGTGTACTGGCCGAATTGCTTTATGAAGAAGATGACCTGGAGCGTGCCAATCGCTACATGAAGAAAAGCATGGCTGACGCCACCTTCTATAACGCCCGCTTGCGCAACATACAGGCCTCGCGCATGCTGCCTCTGATAGACAATGCCTACCAGCGTGAGAAGGAAGCCCAGCGGCAGAAGCTCTACGTGTCGTTGTGGGTCATCAGTGCTCTGTCCCTGTTTTTGATAGCGGCGGTGGTCTTTGTCATCGGACAGATGAAGAAGCTGGCCCGTGCTCGCCGAGAAGTGGTGGAAGCCAATCGGGAGTTGCAGAAGCTGAACGAGGACCTTACGGCTGCCAACCTCAGGCAGCAGGAAATGAACGGTTCGCTGACAGAAGCCAACTGTGTCAAGGAAGAATACATAGGCCGCTTCCTAGGACTCTGCTCGGCCTACATAGACAAGTGGGAGACCTACCGCAAGATGCTGAACAAGCAGGCCGGCGCCGGCAAGCTGGACGAGCTGTACAAGCAACTGAAATCGTCGCGCTTCATCGACGAGGCCCTGAAGGACTTCTACCGCGAGTTCGACAATGCCTTCCTGAATATCTATCCTCATTTCGTGGAGAGCTTCAACCGCCTCTTCCCGCCCGAGGAGCAGGTAATGCCCAAGCAGGGCGAGCGCCTGTCCACCGAACTGCGCATCTATGCCCTCATACGGTTGGGCATATCAGACAGTTCGCGTATTGCCAGTTTCCTGCGTTGCTCCATAACCACTATTTATACCTACCGCTCGAAGTTGAAGAATAAGTCCCTGTATCGCGATGACTTCGAGAGCGAAGTGATGAAGATAGGTAGTCCCAAAGCTTAGTTGATTTCTTCTTCCCGGTGTCACAGATCTCTGGCATACGTGTTAACTGCTATCGTGCTGGGAGTACACTGCTATCGCGCTGAGAGTTAACTGCTATCATGTTGGGAGTACACTGTTATCGTGTTGGGAGTTAACAGCTATTATGTTGACTCTTGACACTTGTTTTCCCCTTATCCGGCTACTGTTGGCCAACACATACGGCTGCATCGGCTTTCGTATGCGGCTGCGTTTGCTTTCACTTGCGACTGCGTTGCCCGTCAGGTCCATAATGTCGTTTGCCTGGTAGCTTTTTGTCTCCTTTCATCGAGCTTTCACACCTGTAAAAAGAGTTTCTTCCGTCAGAAGTTTCACGCTTTCACCGCAGTTATAAACATCTTGTCTGCCAGTGCTTACTGGTGAAACATCGTTCTTTCACGCAGGTCTCATGGCCGGTGAATGTGTTGTCCTCTCCTTTTCTTTGCAGTAGGTAGAATCAGTCCGTCTGTTGGCGTTCAGAGCCTGATTTATGTGGATGAAACTACACTCCATGTCACTTCAAATGTGTTTTCTAACCTTGATTTCACTATGTTTTCATTTAGTTTTTTAAGGGGGTTGATTTTGATTATGTTATTGATAATATGATATTTAGTTATTTGATTGATTTAGATTTTCTTTAGGTATGCTGGATTGTATTTATTAACTTCCCGATATTTGCATTGCATTTCCGGTTGAGGCTGGAGGTGTGTATTATTAATTTGTTACTGTTAATGTAAAATCAAAGTATTATGAATGGAACAAGAACAAAGCAATGTTTCTTCCGACAGCTTCTTTTTTCTGTCGGGCTATTCGTGGCTCTGTGCGTTTCGGCACAGCAGTATTCAGTGAAAGGAACGGTGAAGGATGTTAAAGGCGAACCTGTGATTGGTGCCAATGTTCTGGTGAAAGGAACCACCAACGGAATGATTACGGATATTGACGGCAATTATTCCTTGTCCAATGTCAGTCCTTCCTCTACCTTGGTTTTCTCGTTTATAGGTTATAAGAATCAGGAAGTAGCTTGCGATGGTCGTCAGGTGATAAACGTGGTGCTCGAAGAAGACTTGCAGACTTTGGAAGAAGTAGTGGTAGTGGGCTATGGTTCGCTCAGCAAGAAGGAGTTGTCCAGCTCTATCGTGCAGGTTGACAAGAGCCAGTTTCAGCAGGGAGCCATGAACAATCCGATGGAAATGCTGACGGGTAAGGTGGCCGGATTGAATGTGAACAATACGGCTTCGGCCGACCCAAACTCGGGCTCTTCCTTGCAGATTCGCGGTGCCACGTCTATTTCGGCCTCCAACGACCCGTTGATTGTGATTGACGGAGTGGCCGGTGGTGACATTCGCGCCCTGTCGTCGCAAGACATCGAGTCGATGACGGTGTTGAAGGATGCAGCTTCGGCAGCCATTTATGGAACACGGGGTGCCAATGGTGTCATTCTGATTACAACTAAAAAAGGAGCCAGTGAACCTGGGCGAGCCAGAGTGACTTACGACAGCTGGTTTGGTGTCAATCTGGCCAAGCCGGGACCTGATATCTTGTCGGCCGATGAATTCCGTCGTTCTCGCCGCGGTACGGATTATGGCTATTCTACCGACTGGTATGGACTGCTCATGCGCGATTTCTCTTACGACAACAACCAATATGTCTCACTCGACGGCAGCACCAAAAATGGCTATTATGGAGCTTCTTTCAACTATAAGAAAGCAACAGGTCTGGACCTGAAGAGCGCGCGTGAGGAGTACGGCGGACGTTTTGTCATAGAGCAACGGGTGATGGATGACTGGTTGCAGCTGAACGGCTCGTTGAACGGACGCAGGGTAAATGAGACTTGGGGTAACAACGGTATGTTCGACACGGCTCTCTCCATGAACCCCACCATGCCGCTTTACAATGAGGACGGTAGTTACTATCAGCCTACATCGCCTACCGATGCACGCAACCCGGTGGCAGAGCTGCGCGAGATAGACAACAACGGACAGCGACTTTATGTGTTGGGTACGGCAGAGGCCAAACTTAATCTGTTGCGCTCGGAGCGTCAGTCGCTGAATACAACCCTGAGCTACTCACTGCAATACAACGACCTGAAGCAGCATTACTTCACCCCCTCTACCTCGGGTGAGTCTTACTGGGGCGGCTACAAGGGACGTGCTGAGGTGAAGTATCAGAAGTGGTACACTCACCGCATAGAGTGGTTGGGCAATTATACACTGGATTTGAACGACCATAACATCAAGGCCGTGGCCGGCTACACCTACGAGCAGAGCAGTTGGGAACAGCTTTGTGCCGGCAACAGCGATTTTGCTTACGACAACCTGAAATGGTATGACCTGGGTAGCGGAAGTTTCCTGACCGATGGAAAGGCTACCATGTATACCGGTCAGTCTGAATCGAAACTGATTGGTGTATTTGGTCGTGTGAATTATAACTGGAAGAACCTGCTGATGGCTTCGGCTTCCTTGCGTTACGAGGGTTCTACCAAGTTTGGAGATAATCATAAGTGGGGTGCTTTCCCTTCAGTGTCATTGGCATGGGAAATGGCCAATATGGGATTCATGAAGAACCTTTCGGACAAGGTGCAGAGCCTGAAACCTCGTGTTTCTTATGGTGTGACAGGACGTTCGGACTTCTCGTCCTACCTGTCGCTGGCTACCTACAGCTCCAAGGGCAGCTATTTCATGGATGGCGAATGGGTGAAAGGATATGCTCCCTCGGTGAATGCCAACCCCGACCTGGGTTGGGAAAAGAGTGTGAGTGTCAATGTGGGTGTAGACTTTGTGCTGTGGAACCGCCTGCGTGGTTCGGTTGACTGGTTCGATCGCCAGTCTCAGGACCTGCTCTACAACTATACGGCACCTCAGCCACCTTTTGTTTATTCCAATATCCTGGTAAATGTGGGTACTACCCGCAACCGTGGTTTTGAGTTGACACTGGACGGTGATATCTTCAAAGGTACTACGGTAGAGTGGACATCGGGCATCAACTATTCTTATGGAACAACCAAACTTACCAAGCTGTCGAATGACATCTACCAGGCTTCTTATCTGGAACTGTACCTGAAGCCTGGTGTGGGTACCAGTGAGTATTTCTTCCGTGTGCAGGAAGGCGGCAAGATAGGTCAGTTCTATGGCTATGAATATGCCGGAGTGGAAGACGGCAAGATGTTGATATACAATAACGAGGGAGGCAAGGTACCGGTTTCCGAGGCCGATCCAACTTACAAACGCTACATTGGTAATGGAACTCCCGAGCACTTCCTGTCGTGGAACAACACGTTGCGTTATAAGAACTTTGACCTGAACATCTTCTTCCGTGGTGCTTTTGGTTTCGACATCTTCAACATGCGTCGCTACGGTATGGGTTTGCAGGGTTGCGGTACGGACAATGTGTTGCGCGATGCTTATCTGAAGGATAAGGACATTGTGACCGGCGGCGGTGTCATTTCTTCCTTCTTCCTGGAGCGGGGCGACTACTTCAAGCTGGAGAACGTGACACTGGGCTATAACTTCACGCCGAAACCTAATAAAATACTGGATGGCGCACGCTTCTTCGTTTCAGCCAAGAATCTGTATACACTGACCGGATATTCGGGCAACGACCCTTCCATCGTATCGGTCAACGGACTGGAACCGGGTGTAGATAGCAACAGTGCCTATCCTACAGCTACCCAGCTGAGTGTGGGAGTAACCCTGCGTTTCAAGTAAGAAGAACGCTGAGCGTGTGTATTAAGTAACCAACCAATCTTATTTAAATATACAGACAACATGAAATACATCAATTATAATTGGCTATTGGCCGTTTTGCTATGCGTCTCCTTTACTTCCTGCTTCGACCTGGAAGAGAAAGTATTCGACAGGGTAGATGCCGACATATATTATCAGGATGAAAACAGCGTGAAGGGAGCGGTGGCTTCCATTTACCAGACGGGTGCGTTGAGTTATATTGAATACTTCTGGTACTTGCAGGAGTTCTCGGCCGACCAGGTGGCCTGGCGTTCGTGGAACGGTGGTTTGTGGGGCTATGACGAGGCCGAGAAGTTTGTACTGTCTACACATACCTGGACACCCGAGTCGAAGATTATCCGTTCGACCTGGGAAACGGCCTGGACCACTATCGGGCTTTGCAATACATTGATTGCCGACTTGGAATCGCTGAACCCGGCCAACCTGAAGATGACGGAAGAAAAGATGAGAGGCTACATCGGTGAAGTCCGTACATTGCGTGCCTGGGCTTATTACAATATCTTTGAGATATGGGGTGGTGCCTTGCCGCTTAACATCTCGGCAGGAAGCGACATACCTCCTACGGCCGACCCCGACTTTGATACCAGTTGTAAGAAGATATACAACTTCATTGTAGACGAGCTGGACGGCTGTGTGAACGACCTGTCGCAGAACAGTGTTAACCGTATGAATCAGGCCGTGAACCGCATCATCAAGGCACGCCTGCTGCTCAATGCCGAAGTGTTCATTAAGGAAAACCGCTATGACGAATGTGCCGCACTGTGTCAGGAAATTCTGGATAACAAATACGGAACTTACAGCCTGGCCAGTGACTATCGCGACATTTATTCCATTGACAACATCAACTGTCCGGAAGTAATCATGGCTTTTGCCTTTGAAGTAGGCCAGCTCAATGGTGGCTGGATGCGCGATATGCCTTTCCTGCCTTATAACATTTGGGATTACTTTGGTGGTACCTATCAGCAAAGTCCCTGGAACTGTGTATGTCTGGCACCTTCTTACGACAATTCGGGCAATGTGCAGACCTATGGCGGCACAGACAATCCGGTATGTTTCCTCGATGCGCCCTACAATGACAAGCTGGGAGCCGTATATGAGCGTTTTGACGACCGCGACATCCGCAAGCAGAACTATGTGTACGATGAGGCAAGCAATACTTACCGGGGTATGTTCCTGAAAGGAGCCATCAAGGCTAACTATGGTAAGGGAGAGGCACTGAAGGCCGATGCCGACCGTGACGGGCAACCCATCGTTTATGTCGACCAGGTAGGTACGTTCATGAACAAGGGCCGTAATCTGGAGACCGTGATGTCGCCTCGTTGGGGTGAGACAACTTCGGGCGTACGTCTGGTGAAGTATCCGGTATATCCGGCATCGGTAGGTATCGACTTCCAGGATATAGACGAGGTAGAGTTCCGCCTTTCCGAGGTGTACTACATGCTGGCCGAATGCAAGATGAGAGCCGGTGGTGCAGACGGAGCTAAGGAACTGGTGAACCAGGTGCGCAGCCGTTATTTCTCGCCGACAGACTGGGTTCAGGTGAAAGACAATCCGGGCCGTGGTTTTACAGCTTTCGATTTGGACTGGATGCTTAGCCAGTGGGGATTGGAGTTCCTTTCCGAAGGACGTCGCCGCCGTACCGACCTGCGTCGTTTTGACAAGTTTACGCAGGGCCAGTGGTGGTTCTTTGGCCGCACAACGGAAGATGGAAAGGAAATCCCGGCAAAGCGCGACCGTAAATATGAATGGTATCCGTTGCCCGCATCGGCTTTGCTGGTAAATCCGGGCTTGATACAGAATCCTAATTATTAAATCTGTCAATCTGAAAATAGCAAGAAACCATGAAGAAGTATCTATTATACATGTTGCTGCCGTTGTTGGCAGCGCTGGGCAGTTGCCAGAGCGAGGAAGAAATCGTATTTGACCACGAACTGCCTCAATTTGAGTTGAAATCCGATGCCATTTTGCTGGAAGTCATCATGCCGCAAGGCACAACTTCTGACGACCACATCTATATAACCGGTCCATTCAACGGAGAGGATGAAGCCATCGGAAAAGTAGAGTGGCAGCTTGAGCAGGCTACGGGCAATGATGTCAAGTGGGGTATCTACCTGAAACCTTCCATGTTTCAGGACGGCAAGACACTGGCCGACGGTTTCAGCTTCGTTTCCGAGAAACAGGGCCGTGAGAAGTCTGTGTTCAACGAAGATGTATGTCATACGCTGAATGTAGGACTGGGTTCGCGTACCAATGTCACGGTTTCACGTTGGGCTGCTTACTTTGAGACTGACGAACCCGATGAAGAGGAACATGACGGCTACGTGATATACGTGGAAGACAACTCCGGTTGGGATGGACTGGCTCTGTATGCCTGGGGCGATGGCCTGCCCGAACTCTTCGGTGGCTGGCCGGGAGCTCAGCCCATGGGTACTGAAGTGAAGAATGGCATTACTTTCAAATACTTTGATACAGGCGAGGCCAACGAAGGACTGACCTACAATCTGATATTCAATAACAATGGAGGAGGTGAACAGTTTGATGCCACTGCCGTTACGCTGAATCGCGACTACTATCTGCGCATCACCAACAGCAGCTGGGAAGAGATTGATGCCAGCGAACTGATACCTCATGACGGATATGCCATCTTTATTGCCGACAACTCTGGTTGGAATGACCTTGCACTGTATGCTTGGGGTGATGGATTGCCTGAACTGTTTGGTGCCTGGCCGGGCATACAGGCTACGGGCACGGTGACAATCAAAGGAGTTACTTATCAATACTTTGATACCGGGGCTGCCAACGAGGGTATGGTGTACAACCTCATTTGCAATGACAATAACGGTGGCCTTCAGTTCGACTTGGCACAGGTGACACTGAACAGACACTATTATTTCAACATCACCGATACGGGAGGTGTAGAGGTAGACCCGTATAATCCGGAAGCTACCGATGAGAATCCTTAATACAAAGTGGAATAGTAACAGCTTAAATGAACGGAGACGAATTATGAATCTGAAGAAAATACTTTTATCCATGTTGTGGCTGCCCCTGCTGACAGGGTGCAGCGACGACGAGAACAATGTTCCGTCGGCACAGACTGGTGTCGGTAAAGGTAATGAATATGTCATCTACGAGGCCAATCCGAAGGTCTTCGCTACCTCGGGTGCACTGAATGCCATAACCAACCGGCTGGACGAAATCCTGTCGCTGGGTACAGATATCTTGTGGCTGATGCCTGTTTACGAACAGGGAGTGGAGAACGCGATAGGTTCACCTTACTGTGTGAAGGATTACCGGAAGATAAATTCTGACTATGGAACACTGGAAGACCTGAAGACGCTTGTCGCCCAGGCGCATGGTAAAGGCATGAGGGTCATACTGGACTGGGTGGCCAACCATACCTCGTGGGACAATGTCTGGATTGCCAACAAGTCGTGGTATACACAGGATGCCGATGGTAATATCATTTCACCCGAAGGCATGGGTTGGGCCGATGTGGCCGACCTGAACTACGACAATCAGGATATGCGGCAGGCAATGCAGGATGCCATGGTCTACTGGATAACCGAGGCCGATGTTGATGGCTTCCGCTGCGACTATGCCGAAGGAGTACCCCTTGATTTCTGGGCAACAGCTATTGACGCACTGCGCCAGCTGAAGGGTGATGATTTGCTGATGCTGGCCGAAGGCAGTGATGCTTCGCTGTATAGTGCAGGCTTTGACTGTGTATATGGCTGGAGTTTTGCCCAGACATTGCAAGACGTATTCGCCGGAAGTTCTACCGTGGCCAATCTTTATGACGTGCATAAGTCTGAATACCGGCAGGTGCCGGCAGGCAAGTTCCGCTTGCGCTATTCAACCAATCATGACCTGGCATCTGAGCGTTCCCCTTTGCAGGCCTACGGCGGTGCTCGGGGAGCTATGGCGGCTTTTGTATTGGCTTCGATGATGGACGGTATGCCTCTTATTTACAGTTCGCAGGAGATTGGTTATGAGCAGCCGTTGTCTTTCTTCGGCTATCGTATTATGGACTGGAATGCCAATATGGATTATCAGAACGAGTACAAGACTTTGATGGATATCTATAAGAAAACCGCAGACCTGAGAGGTGGAGAATTGAAGTGCTATCCTACCGGAAAGGTAGCCTCGCTTTATTGGAAGAATGCAGAGAAGGGACTGTTTGTAGTGGTAAACACCAGTCAGGATGCTGAGACCGTAAAGACACCGATAGAGCGTGCCAGTGAGACAATGAAGGATTTGGTAAGTGGAGAAACCCTTACATTGGGTGTTACCATGACATTGGAGCCTTGTCAATATATGATTTTGGAAAAAGAATGAAAATAGTTATGTGGAAACAAGTATTTTTTTCAACTGCTTGGCTGGCGTTGGTGGTAGCCTGTGGCACACCTGCCGGCAAGCAAGATAAGACAGCGGACGGAGGTCTTCAGTTGCCTCTTCCCGAGGATGTGGTGATGTATCAGGTCAATCCGAGGGTATTTGCTCCCCGGCAGTCGTTCAATGCAGTGGCCGGTTATGTTGATTCTATTCAGGCACTGGGGGCAAATGTAGTGTGGTTCATGCCGCTGAATGAGGTGGGGCAGGAGAAATCGGTCAATTCACCTTATTGTGTGAAGAACTACAAGGCATTGAATCCCGAGTTTGGTACGATGGACGAGTTCAAGAGTCTGGTATCGCGTTTCCACGGCAAGGAAATCAGTGTGATTATAGACTGGGTAGCCAATCACACTTCGTGGGACAATGCCTGGCTGGCCAACAAGGACTGGTACACGCAGGACACCGAGGGTAACATTATTTCGCCTGCCAATACCGGCTGGTTGGATGTTGCCGACCTGAACTTTGACAACCAGGAGATGAGGCTGGCCATGATTGATGCCATGAAGTTCTGGGTGGATAGTGTGGGTGTTGACGGCTTCAGGTGCGACGCTGCCGACTTTGTGCCCTACGACTTCTGGAAGCAGGCCATTGATTCGCTGCGTGCTCCCGGCAGACGCCCGTTGCTGATGCTGGCCGAGGGTAAGCGGAAGGACCACTTCAAGGCTGGTTTTGACATGAACTATGCCTGGGATTTTCTGGAAAGCCTGCGTCAGGTCATGCGTCAGGACAGTTGTGCCTCACAACTGTTTGCTACGGATGAGGCCGAGTACGACTCACTGGCCGTGGGCAAGGTGAAGCTGCGCTTTACCACCAACCACGACGAAATGACCAAGATGTCGCCCATCAAGGAGTTTCATGGCGAACGGGGTGCCATGGCTGCCTTTGTGTTGACCACCAGCTTGCATGGCGGCGCCTTGATATACAGCTCTCAGGAAGTAGGATATGAAGATACCATCAACTTCTTCCGCTACTGTCCGGTTGACTGGAAGGCAAACAACAGTCTGCGACAGGAATTCTGTCGGTTCATGAAGCTCTATAACAGCCATGATGCCATTCGCAAGGGCAGTTTGAAGAAGTATCCTCTTTGTGATGTGTTGATGTATGAGAAGGCAAAAGCCGATGAACGCATCCTGTTTGTGGTCAACGTCAGGGGTGAAGCAAAGCAGGTGGCTCTGCCGCAGGAGTGGAAAGGCCATGTGGCTACCGACCTGATGCAGGATGCTTCCTTGCAGCTGGCCGATACGCTGACTATGGAACCCTATCAATACAGAATACTAACTTATTAACCATTGCGTACAATGAGAACATGGAAGATTAAGCTTGCGGGCCTGCTGATGTGCTTGCCCGCCGTCCTGGCGGCACAAGAACTGCTGTCGCCCGATGGAAACCTGAAAATGCAGTTTGCCTTGGACAACGGAGTGCCCTCCTACCAACTGAGCTACAAGGGGCAGACCGTGATTGCCCCCAGCCGTCTGGGACTGGAGATGGAGGAAGCTTCGCTGGCCGGTGGCTTTGAACTGGCCGGACAGAAGACTGCCACAGCCGACGAGACCTGGCAACCCGTGTGGGGCGAGTATGAGAACGTGCGCTGCCACTACAACGAACTGGAACTGACCCTGCGCCAGCCTGCCGCCGAGGGCCGCACGCTGCTGCTGCGTTTCCGCCTTTTTGATGATGGCCTGGGCTTCCGCTACGAGCTGCCCGAACAGCCTACCATGAACTACCTGACCGTGAAGGATGAACTGACCGAGTTCAACCTGACGGGCGACCACAAAACCTTCTGCATCCCCGGCGACTACGACACCAACGAGTTTGCCTACACCACCGCCCCCCTGAGCGGCATACGCGAGGGTATGGAGAAGAATCTCCGCAAGAAGGGCTATGAGTCGCAGGCCACCTCATTTTCCGTGCAGACACCCCTTATGATGAAGACTGCCGACGGGCTCTACATCAACATACACGAGGCTGCCCTGGTGGACTTTGCCGCCATGCTGCTCAATGTGGACGACAAGAACTTCCGCCTCAGTGCCCACCTCGTGCCCGACAAACTTGGCAAGAAGGGCTACCTGCAACTGCCCTGCCACTCGCCCTGGCGCACGGTGACGGTGAGCGATGACGCCCGCCAGATACTGGCCTCGCAGCTCATCCTGAACCTGAACGAACCCTGTGCCTTCGACGATACTTCCTGGATTAAGCCCCAGAAGTTCATGGGCGTATGGTGGGAAATGTTTGTAGGTGATGGCCGCACCTGGGCCTACAGCGACTATTACAAGGCCAAACCCGGCGTGACCGACTACACCAGGCTGACTCCCAACGGCCGTCACCCGGCCAATACGGCCAACGTGAAGCAATACATAGACTTTGCTGCCGAGCATGGTATAGACGGTGTATTGGTGGAAGGCTGGAATGAAGGTTGGGAAGACTGGTGCTCCTACAAGAAAGACCGCCAGTTCCTCTTCGACAAACCCTATCCCGACTTCGACGTAGAGGAAATACAACGCTATGCGGCTTCCAAGGGTGTGAAGATGATAATGCACCACGAAACGGCTTCCAACGCCGCCGACTACGAACGCCAGTTGGACCGTGCCTTCCAGTATATGGTAGACCATGGCTACAACTCCGTGAAGACCGGTTACGTGGGCTACATCATTCCCCGCAGCGAATATCACTCCTCACAGTGGATGAACAACCACTACATACACGTGGTGAAGCGCGCTGCCGACTACCACATCATGGTAGACAGCCACGAGGCTGTACGTCCCACCGGTCTTTGCCGTACCTACCCCAACTGGGTGGCACAGGAGTCTGCCCGCGGTGGTGAATTTGAGTCGATGGGTGGCAACGACCCCGACCACACCACCATCTTGCCCTTCACCCGCTTGAAGGGTGGCCCCATGGACTACACACCCGGACTGTTCCAGACCAAGCTGGACTACTATGGCGACGGCAAAAAGAACGAGCAGGCCGGCACCACGCTGGTGAAGCAGCTGGCTCTCTATGTCACCATGCCCAGCCCCTTGCAGATGGCCTGCGACCTGCCGGCCAACTACCGCCGCTTCATGGATGCCTTCCAGTTCATCAAGGACGTAGCCGTAGACTGGAGCGACAGCCGCTACCTGGAGGCCGAACCGGGCGACTACATCACCGTGGCCCGCCGTGCCAAAGGCAAGGATACCTGGTTTGTGGGTGCCATTACCGACGAGAATGCCCGCACGGCGCAGATTGACTTCAGCTTCCTGCCTGCAGGCACCAAGTACATTGCCACCATCTACGAGGACGGCTCCGATGCCCATTGGAAAGACAATCCGCAGAGCTACCGCATACGCCGTGTGGTAGTCACCTCGAAGAGCCGCCTGAAACAACAGCTGGCAGCGGGTGGCGGTGCGGCCATCAGCATCAAGCCGGCCACCAAAGAAGAAATGAAAGGACTGAAGACAATCAGGTAATTGCCTGATAGCTACAGATTAAAGTTAACAATAGGTAGGAAAGCGCGGACCGTGAGGTTCGCGCTTTTTCAATAAGAAGGTTGAGCATGCCTTCTCTTGTGGATTGGGTCTATTAGCCGTTTTGTTTGTCTTCCCTTGGATAACCTTTACACGTTACCGGATAAAGTTGGTGGGAGTCCACGGCTCACCGGACGGTATCGTTTCTCCGCCCTGCTTCAGATTTTTCAGCATCCATGCCATGTTACGTCCCAAGGTGCGCATGGTCTGCAGACCCTCAATGTCTTGGGTAGCCTCGCCAGGACGTGCTCCGTGTACGCTGTTCCAGTACTGCGAGGATACCACTGGCATGTTGTTGATGGTGAAGTACTTGTTCAGCCGGTCAAACGTGGCGCTGGCACCCCCACGGCGACATACCGCTACGGCAGCGGCAGGCTTGTAGGCCAGCAGAGAACCTGCCGAGTAGAATAGTCGGTCGAGCAATGCGCACAGCGAACCGTTGGGGCCGGCATAGTAGACGGGTGAACCTATCACAATGCCGTCCGCTGTTTCCAGTTTTTCTCTGACTTTGTTGTACAGTTCATCATTAAACACACATCGTCCTATCTCCCGACACCGTCCACAGGCAATGCAACCCTGAACAGCCTTTGCTCCGATAGAAACGATTTCAGCCTCTATGCCGTTTCCTTCCAATGTTTTGGCTACTTCCGACAAGGCGATGAATGTATTCCCCTTTGGGTGGGGACTTCCGTTAATAAGCAAAACCTTCATGATTCTATATTTAATCTTCTTGCAAATATATCAGAAATGAACATTTTTCGCACTATCCTGATTACGGAAGTTGATACCCGAATTTCAGTATTTTGGTAGGCAGGATTCAGTCCGTGGATGTTGCAGTAGTTATAAGTCCGGCTACGGTTTGGTATGGCAAAACCTGAAAACTTTGTTTTCCTGTCCGCCTTTGCGCTTGCCTTTCACCCTTCATCCTCTAAAGAAAAACAGTTTCTTTATCCTGTCGGTATGAAAACCCCGTGATTTTTATGTACTTTTGCATCTTGAAAGCGAGAAGGTTGATTATCTGTCGCCTCCCGCCTCCGGCTTGTGAAACTTAATTGACATAAATCATGAACATAGAACAAAAACTGGTGTTGTCCGTGGTCAACGGACTGAAAGCGCTGTACGGACAGGATGTGCCTGCCGAGCAGATACAGCTGCAAAAGACGAAGAAAGAGTTTGAAGGACACCTCACACTGGTGGTCTTCCCCTTCCTGCGCATGTCCAGGAAGAAGCCCGAGCAAACGGCACAGGAGATAGGCGAATATCTGGTAGCCAACGAGCCGTCGGTAGCCGGATTCAACGTCATCAAGGGATTCCTGAACCTGACAGTAGCTTCTTCTGCCTGGATTGAACTGCTGAACGGCATACACGCTGACGATCGCTACGGCCTGGTGGCAGCCACGCCCGAGTCGCCGCTGGTGATGATAGAATACTCTTCGCCCAACACGAACAAGCCTCTTCACCTGGGCCACGTGCGCAACAACCTGCTGGGTAATGCCCTGGCCAACATCATTGCCGCCAACGGCAACCGGGTGGTGAAGACCAACATCGTCAACGACCGCGGTATCCACATCTGCAAGTCCATGCTGGCTTGGCTGAAGTACGGCAACGGCGAGACCCCCGAGTCGAGCGGCAAGAAAGGCGACCACCTTATCGGTGATTACTATGTAGCCTTCGACAAGCACTACAAGGCTGAGGTGAAGGAGCTGATGGCCAAGTATCAGGCTGAGGGCATGAGCGAGGAAGAGGCCAAGGCCAAGGCTGAAGCTGAATCTCCCCTGATGAAGGAAGCGCGCGAGATGCTGGTGAAGTGGGAGGCAGGCGACCCCGAAGTACGTGCCCTGTGGAAGAAGATGAACGACTGGGTATATGCCGGATTTGACGAGACCTACCGCATGATGGGCATCACCTTCGACAAGATTTACTACGAGTCCAATACGTACCTGGAAGGCAAGAAGAAAGTGCTCGAAGGACTGGCGAAAGGCCTGTTCTACCGCAAGGAAGACGGCTCCGTATGGGCTGACCTGACGAAGGAAGGCCTGGACCAGAAGCTGCTGTTGCGTGCTGACGGAACATCCGTCTACATGACGCAGGACATCGGTACAGCCGAACAGCGTTTTGCCGACTATCCCATTGACAAGATGATATACGTGGTCGGCAACGAACAGAACTACCACTTCCAGGTGCTCTCCATCCTGCTCGATCGCCTCGGATTTGAGTGGGGAAAGAGCCTCGTCCACTTCTCTTACGGCATGGTGGAACTGCCCGAAGGCAAGATGAAGAGCCGCGAAGGTACAGTGGTGGATGCCGACGACCTGATGGAAGAGATGATTAATACCGCCCGTGAGACATCGGGCGACCTGGGCAAACTGGATGGCCTGACCAAGGAAGAGGCCGACAACATTGCCCGCATCGTAGGTTTGGGAGCCCTGAAGTATTTTATCCTCAAGGTAGACGCCCGCAAGAACATGACCTTCAACCCCAAGGAGTCCATCGACTTCAACGGCAATACGGGCCCCTTCATCCAATATACCTACGCCCGCATCCGCTCGGTATTGCGCAAGGCACAGGAGGCCGGAATTACCATCCCTGCACAGTTGCCTGCCGGTGTTGAACTGAGTGCGAAGGAAGAAGGACTGATTCAGATGATTGCCGATTTTGCCGTCATCGTGCAGCAGGCCGGCGAAGACTACAGTCCCTCGGTGATAGCCAACTACTGCTACGACCTGGTGAAGGAATACAACCAGTTCTATCACGACTTCAGCATCCTGCGCGAGCCTAACGAAGCCCTCAAGACTTTCCGTCTGGTGCTGTCGGCCAACGTAGCCAAGGTAGTACGCCTGGGTATGGGCATCCTGGGTATCGAAGTTCCCGAGCGCATGTAACCCCCGTGGTGGTAAAGATATGCAAAGAGGCTGTCTCATTGTTTTTTTTGAGGCAGCCTCTTTTCGTATCTTGATGCGTTTGGAATGAGAAACTTTGAATAAGAATCGTATATTTGCACTATGCGGGTGCAAAAGTGTAAATGAATACAAGGAAAGAACATGGATATAAGTAATACATTGTTTCAATCACTCCTTAAGCAGCAGGGGTATGCTGAATTCTGTCCTGTTAGTCTTCAAATGGCAGGAGAGTCTAAAAACATATATGGATATTTTATGGATGAATACTTTCATCTATGCGACGAAGAGTTGGAGGAAATACCGTTTGCCCGGATAGGGGTGAGCGAAGACAAAACATTATTGCTGAGTAAGCTGGGTGAATCGTATACTTTTATAGAACGGTTGGAGCAGGAAGATTTCGCCGATCCATGGGTGCAGAAACCCCATAACTGGGTGATAGGCAGGGACGGATTGGTGCTTTTGAAGGATGTGGACTACTTCAGAAGCCTGACCCCCATCTTGCAGATAGTAAAGAATTCATCCCGGTTGATGCCGCTGCCCGTGGGTAGTACTTATCAGTTCAGTACAGATGTGTTGTACATTCCTCAGGAAGAAAATAGCGAAGGATATGTCACAGCCCACTGTATTAATTGGAGCTTTAACAGAAAGCCGGAGGGAATATTGTTCAACGGTGAGTTTATAAGCAATTGTGTGTATCTGTTTTGCATTGATGGATTATATTACTTCCATAAAGATTATTCATTATGGGTTATTAATAAGCATGGTGATACGGTCTTTCAGGGGCATTGTAATGCAATATGGAATAGTCCTTCCGGTGTAAATATAGTAAGCCTGGCGATAGCAGATTCTGATGAAACTGATAACAGATTCTATACCATACGCAATGGCAAAGTGAGCTGTCAGATAATGGAAGACAGCCCTCACGGCTGGGCATATGGAATGAATTCCGGTGACTGTTTAGGAATGTCTGCATCTATGCTTTTACATGCAAGACATAACACAGGCTTCGGCAATTGGTCTCTTGACCTGGTCATTGTTGGCTCTGAAGGGAAAATTGAGTGTTACCACTCTTATTATAAGGCAAAAGTCCTGCGCTGTGCCCATAACTTGATTCTGCTAGAGGATGAGGAGCGCGCTGACATCTTGTTAGACCGGTATGGCAATGAAATAGGATATGGGGAACGGTCGAGTTCGCATTCTTTTTTAGTCTTTAAGCAGGTGGTGGAGAGTCCTGTGCGGTTTAATGAGGTAGAACTGGCCGCACATTCTGAAAGCGGGAATGATGAGGTCCGTTACGGAGTGCTCAATATTTGGACAGGTGAGGTCTTGATACCCTGCAATTATTCAAAAATAGAAATGGCTCAAGGTCAGAACGGTATACTGCTTTCTATCGTGTCTATAACCAATTATTATCGGGGAGAAAAGTCCGTATATCAGGGATTGTATGTCAATGACCGGTTAATCTTACCCGTGGGATGTGAAGATATCAGCTTTATGTATTGTAAGATAAAGGATTATCTGTATTCTGATAAGCCAATCATGAAGCGAAGAAGCTATCTGCGGTTTATTCGTAACGGTAAGTATGGGCTGGTATATGATAATGGTGTGGTGGTGACGGAAGGATGCGATGAGGTAGCGGTGCTGGGCAGTGAGTGCGGTTGTTCTGATTGCGCTGTAGCTGCTCGAAATGGGAAGTATGCGTATCTGTATAAGGACAAGGTAATAACAGGGTTTGTATTTAATAGGGTAGAACTCCTTCCTGTAGAAGGTTGGTATGATTCGGAAACGCAATGGGTGAAAGTATGGCGGGGAAATGAATGTGCCGTCTACAGAAATGAGGAACCCGTCGTTGGATATTATACTGATATCCGGGTTGTCAATACACATCTGTTCCCTGTAGCGGAGGACTCTCGGTATTCCAATGTGCTGTTTGTCGTTACGTTGGAGGATGGGAAACAAGGACTGTACAACATGGATGATGAAGTAATCCTGCCATGCCATTACGCGTCTATCGATATTAAAGGGAAGCTGGTATGTGCCGATGATGAATACATTGATGGTACCGGCTCTGTCGTGTTTAAATCTGAAAACTATGAGTTGCTGACGAAAGTACAAGGCAGATATGGCTTGACGTTGTGCTATGCGAATCATGAGGATATTGTGTTTGTAGAGACTGGTACGGGTGAGGTGAAAAATTGCAAACGGGGTGATAACCGGCAGCAGTATTCGTGCGGAGCCTATGTATTCGATTTCATGAGCGAGCGTTTTGTTTTGATAGAAGAGGAAACTGATGAGGATACTGATAACAATCCGGCCTATTATGAGGATGACTATGATTATGAGCGTGATACTTATTATGCATTAGGTGGAGATGATTACGATAGGTGGCGTGATGGCGGAGGGAATCTGGATGATATGATGGATGGCATGGGATTCTGATTCATATAATTGTCCCCTAAAAGTTTCTTGATTGTCTTCAACTTTTAGGGGGCAATCGGTCGGTTTTCGGGAGTCATTCTTTAGTATGGTACGCCAGCCTTATTTCTTCTTGGCGTACCGTCCTTTCTTGGGCTTCGTCGTTTCCTTGTCGCTTTGCAGCTTCACCAGTTCCAGACACGATTCGAGGCTCAGGTCTTCCGGCACGATGTCCTTCGGTATCTTGTAGTTGTTGCCCTTGTAGGCAATGTAGGGACCGTAGCGTCCGTTCATGATTTCCAGCTCGGGCTCTTCCTCAAACTTCTTGATGTGTTTCTTGGCCTCGGCCTGCTCTTTCTCCTTGATGAGGTCAATGGCTTCCTCCAACGTTACCGACATGGGGTCGTATGTCTTCGGCAGTGAGGTGTACTTGCCGTTGTTGTAGATGTAGGGACCGAAGCGTCCGTTGCCGATGGTCACGGTCTTACCCTCAAACTCACCCAGCGTGCGGGGCAGCTTGAAGAGGTCCAGTGCCTCCTCCAGGGTGATGGTTTCGATGGACATGTCCTTCTTCAGCTGTGCAAAGCGCGGCTTCTCGTCGTCTTCCGACGTACCAATCTGTACCACGGGGCCGAAGCGTCCTATCTTCACCGACACCTGCTTACCAGTCTTGGGCTCATTGCCCAGGATGCGTTCGCCAGCCTTGTGGGCACTCTTGGTGGCCAGTGTATTCTCTACCGAGGGATGGAACTGGGTGTAGAAGTGCTTCAATATGGTGGTCCACTGCTCTTCTCCTTCGGCTATCTCGTCAAACTGCTTCTCCACGTTGGCGGTGAAGTTGTAGTCCAATATGCCGGGGAAGTATTCCAGCAGGAAGTCGTTTACCACCGTACCTATGTCCGTAGGCAGCAGCTTCGATTTCTCTGCGCCCGTAATTTCGGTACTGTCGGTGTCGCTTATGGTATTGTCTTTTAGTGTCAGGATGTTGTAGCTGCGCTCCTCTCCGGGCTTGTCACCCTTCACCACGTATTCGCGCTGCTGTATGGTCGAGATGGTAGGCGCATAAGTCGAAGGACGTCCGATGCCCAGCTCTTCCAGCTTGCGCACCAGGCTTGCTTCCGTATAGCGGGGCGGATGTTGCGTGAAGCGTTCCGTGGCGGTGATGCTCTGCCGTTGCAGGTTCTGTCCCTTCTTCAGGGGTGGCAGCATGCGTGCCTCGTCATCGCCCTGCTCGTTCTCGTCGTCGTATGATTCTTTGTAAACACGCAGGAAACCGTCGAACTTCACCACCTCGCCGGTAGCCGTAAACGTGTCGGCCGAATGGCTGATGCTGATGGTCACCGTTGTCTTCTCCAGTTCGGCATCTGCCATCTGCGAGGCAATGGTACGCTTCCAGATAAGGTCGTATAGTCTCTTCTCCTGTGCCGAGCCTTCTATCTTGCTGTTGCTCATGTCTGTCGGACGGATGGCCTCGTGTGCTTCCTGCGCTCCCTTGGTCTTGGTGGCAAAGTGGCGCGGATGCACGTAGCGTTCGCCCATCAGTTGTGCGATGGCTGCCTTGCTGCCGTTGATGGCCAGCTCCGACAGGTTCACCGAGTCGGTACGCATGTAGGTTATCTGTCCCGATTCATACAGGTGCTGTGCCACCATCATGGTCTGTGCCACGGTGAAGCCCAGCTTGCGGGCAGCCTCCTGTTGCAGGGTCGAAGTAGTGAAAGGTGCTGCGGGGCTCTTCTTCAGCGGACGCGTGCTGACATCGTTGATGGTAAAGGTAGCCTGCTTGCAAGCCTCCAGTAGCTTGCGTGCCTCCTCTTTCGTCTTGATGCGGCGTGCCAGCTCGGCGCGCAGTTCCACCATCTTGCCGTCGGTGTCGGGCACCAGGAAGACGGCTGTTATGCGGTAGGCAGCCTCCGACTTGAAGGCCTGTATCTCGCGTTCGCGCTCCACTATCAGCCTGACGGCTACCGACTGCACACGTCCTGCCGACAGGGCCGGTTTCACCTTCTTCCACAGCACGGGCGACAGCTCAAAACCCACAATACGGTCCAGCACACGGCGTGCCTGCTGTGCGTCCACCAGGTTGATGTCAATGTTTCGTGGGTTCTCTATGGCTTTCAGGATGGCCCCTTTGGTGATTTCGTGGAATACGATGCGCTTCGTGTTTTCCGGTTTCAGTTGCAGTACCTCATACAGGTGCCAGGCTATGGCTTCTCCCTCGCGGTCCTCATCGGATGCCAGCCAGACCACGTCGGCCTTCTCCGCTTCTTCCTTCAGTTTCTTTACTAATTCTTTCTTTTCGCCGGGTATTTCATAGTCGGGCTTAAAGTCGTGGGCAATGTCAATACTGAATTCCTTTTTCTTCAGGTCGCGTATATGTCCATAACTGGAGAGGACTTTATATCCCTTCCCCAGAAATTTTTCTATGGTCTTTGCTTTTGCCGGAGACTCTACAATGACAAGGTTTTTCTGCATAGCTTTTCCGTTTATGTGTGACTTTTGTCGCTCAGGTTTGGCCGCAAAAGTAGAAAAAATAAAACTACTCACCTTATATTATAAGAGAATTTAGTAAAAAAGGTGTTTTTTCCACCCTTTTACCCCCGGCTGCTGGCCCTCCGTGCGTGGCAGCCCTGTCAGAAGCGGAAGCTCACGCCACCCATCACGCTGAAGCCCTGTGCCGGGCAGCTTTCGTAGTACTGGTATTTTTTGTTCAGCAAGTTGTTCAGGCGTGCATATACCGTGATGCCCTTGAACAGCTCATAGCTGCCGTGTACATACAGGTTGCTCACCGGGTCGGCCTGTTCGCCTTCCACCTTTGTGCGCGACGTATAGTTGTAGCCCACCGACAGGCGCAGTGCCTCCATCGGGCTGGCGTCTATGCGCAGGTCGCCCTCAAAGGCCGGCTTGAAGCCCAGTACCGTCTGCTTGCTGTACGGAGCGTCGGCGCTCTCGTCCGTATCCCAGTTGCGGTACACACCTGCTGCCCTGAAGCCAAACATGTCCTTGTAGCTGTAGCTTATCTCCGCTCCCGCATACATGTTCCAGGTGTCCTCCTGCAACAGCAGCAGCCGGGCCAGCATATCTCCTCCTATCACCGGGTCGGTGAATCCGAACACATCATTCTTCAGGTTCTGGTAACCGCCATACAGGTTGAACCACAACCCGTCCGTCGGGCTTGCCTTGAAGCCGATGGCTGCGTTCAGCTGCTCGTAGGTGGCATCCAGTTGTTCATACAGCTGTCCGTAGGGATTCAGGCTTTCCATGCGGCGGAAGTCATTTTGCAGCTTCCCGCCCGTGGCCTGTGCATAGAGCAGGTAGCTGTCCGAGAAGTTATATTGTGCCTTCACGTCGGGTGCCACGCGGAAACCCTTGCCGAAGCCGAAAGCCAGGTCCACCTGTGCTCCCAGGCGCAGCATCCAGCTCTCATCCTGCAGCAGGTAGTAAGGGTTCAGTGTCACCGATGTAAAGTCCTTGAAAGCTATTTCCTTGTAGAACGCATTGTCCATGCCCAGGGCGATGGCTATGCGCTGTTCGTCCGAGATTCGTCCGCTCACCTCTGCCTTCGTGCGCACCAGTCCTTCCTGTCCGTCATTGCCTGCCGGGTCGGTTTGGCGCTGGTAAAGCAGCAAGTTCGTTTCTACCCGGTAGTCCAGCGGCAGGTCCTTGTTCCGGTTTTGTATGCCCACATGCAGCCCACCCGACAGGAATTTCTGCTTGCCGTCCGCTGCCAGAGGCGTAAAGTTGAAGTTGCTCAGTCCGAAGTCACCGCCCACCTTCAGGTCCAGGTTGCGGAAGTTGTGCAGGTAGTCCACGCCTGCCCGTGTGCGGTAGAAGAACGATTTCCATTTCTCCAGTCCCTCGCCCATGTCTATCTTTCCGTCCATGCCGTCCATGGCAAAGCCTATGTTGATGCGGTCATTTTCCGACGGCGTCAGCTGGTAGCTGGCCGCAGCATCCAGGTTGCCGAACATGCCATAGCCCAGTCGGGCATATCCCGGCTGCGCCTTCTGCTGTTCCTCCTTGCCGCTGAAAGGCTTCATCGTCCCAGCCGGAATCTGGCTGGCAGGCAGCACCCCTGCCGCATACTCCACCTCTTTCTTGCTCACCGTGGGCGGCTCTACCCGTGGCAATACGTTTATCTTGGGTGCATCCATGATGTCCGGCGTATATTCCTGTTCCACCACCACCGTGCGGTTCATGGTCGTATCCTTCGCCTGTTCCTGTGCCCCCAAGGCCAGCGGAAGGCCCATCAGTGCCATTCCTAAGATGTATCTCGTCGCTTTCATATTCTTCTTTTTTGTTATGTTTCAATGCCAGTCTATTCTTTTAGCATCTGCATTCGGCAAAGATAGCGAAAGGCGAGCGCAGAGACAAACAGAAAACGAAGTTTTCGGGTTTGACTATGCCGAGCCGCATCCTATCTTCGCGTTAGCAAAGATATAAAAAGCCGTCGGCAAAAGAAAATATATGGGTGTTTTCTTTGGTGGCGGGTGTTGCTACAGAACCATTGTTATTAGTTTTATAGTTATTCTATATATTTTTTAATGGCTTCTGTACTCCATGCATAGTTAAGATTTGCTTGGGAACCATCGTAGAAAGTACCTGATGTTATTCCAACAGCTTCGCCATATTCATTAATTAATGCACCTCCACTACTACCATGATCAATTAGTGCATTGATTTGCATCAGGTAGTCACCTCTCCATTGAGAGACTTCTCCAGAAGAAAACGTATTCTCTAAACCTCGTGGGCTACCTATTGCATAAACCTTTTCCCCTATGTTAGGTTTCGTTTTTGCTATTGGTATATATATTGAATTCTTGTACTGTACGCGGAAAACTATGTAATCTTGATCTTTACTCTTGGCTATCACATCTGATACTTTGTAGTAGTGGTTATTGTCATATGATAGTTTAATATTCTCGCTACCTATATATGTACCTTCAAAAACATGGTAGTTACTAACGGCTAGGCCATTTTCACCAATAAAGAATCCTGAGCCTTGATAGCTGTTTCTACCATCAGAAGTAAAAATCATGAATACAGCCTCCCCATATTTATCAAAAACTTCAGCGCCTGATAACTTTTTATTAGTTTCGTTATTTCTAGAACTTCGTGTCCTTTCTTTGTGTACTACAGGTTCGTCCCTTAATATTTCGTTATCGTTTTTTATATGTGAACGATAACCTCTTGTAGGTGCTTTTCGGCATCCACATAAAGAGATTACTAAAAAAGTAATCAAACATAAATGAAGGATATGTGTGCTTATTTGTTTAATTCTGTTTTGCATCTGGCTTGTCTATTTTTGGTATTATTTGAATGATAAATCGCTTATTGTTATCTTCTACATGAGTATCTCTATTAATTCCATTAAAGCCACTACCCGCAATAATTATTTCGGTATTACTTTCACGGAAATTGAGATGTTTCCATCTACTATATAATGCAAGAGCCCTATGATAGCTTAGTTCATACATAGCAATATTATCAGGATCAAATGTTCCATTGCGTAATTGTTGATAAGGAATTGCAGCTGTTCCTTCTATGACTAATAGATACTTAAATTCATTATTATTCCTTTTTAGAGAATCTATAAGTCTTTTAATATCAGAACCAACTCTATCAACAGTTTGGATATATTCGTTTTTAATAATTGCTTTATTGGGCTCAAAAATTTCAATTCCAACAAAATCTTTTGCATAAAACATTCGTTTGTGTTCATCATATTCTAATGATGAAGATGTAGTCAACGTGTTGAATTGATCTTGTAAACGAAGTATTTGATTTTGTTGTTCAATGGTAACCTTTGCCCTCTTTAAAGCCTCTTCTAGAGCAATGTTAGCTTTTTTTGCTTCACGGTTTGCTGCACCCATTGCCACAACAACCACAACAAATAGCACTAATACTGCAAAAAACAGACTCGTCATTAAATCCGAGTAGCTAGTCCAAAATAATGATTTCTTATTATTACTTGCCATAACTATATGTTTATAATTCAAGTAATTTTAATATAAGAAGTATGAGAAGTGAAATAAAAGAACCACAAGCACATATTTGTACAAAATTCTTTTTTATAATACTAAATATACTACTTTTCTCATTTTCTGGGTGATGTGTTCCATCATGTTGCAAGGCCGTTTCTTGTAGTGCCGCCAAATTGGAATTTTTTAGTGTATTGTTAAGCTTATCAAGAACTTTAGATAATTCAGCAATGGACTGTAATTGTCCTGGCGTTTCTTGTAATTTTTGTATTATTGCTTTTTGCTGGGCGGCGAGGGATTCTTCAAGAGTTATTCTTTGAGATTCTAATGCAGTTTTTATTGCTTCATTCTGTGTTGTGAAAGCTGTCTTGAGGTCCTTAATTCCTTCTTCAAAAATTTCTTTAAGTCCCGCAAAAGGATTTTCGATTTGATTAATTTTTTCATTTACTGCGCTTTGCTGTTCCTCTAGACTTAGAGCTAACGCATTTTGTTGTTCTTCAATCAAAAGCTGAATTCGTTGATTTTGTTGTTGAAATTTCTCTGTAAGATTGGCGATACTGCCAGCAAGGTTCTCACCTAAATTAGAAAGGGCTTCCTGAAGAACAGAGTCGATGGATGACATTTCTTGTCTCATCATTCCCTGCCTGTCACGAACATAGTCTATTTCATTTTTGAAATAGTTACCCAGCTCTTCAAACAGATGCGTTCGCTCTTCTATTGAATCTAATTTTGTATTAAGTTCTATGACCTTTGCTACATACGTTTCTGAATTTGCCAATATTGTAAATAAGTTCTCCAATTCTTGAGTACAACCTTGGAGCCTGTCATAAACGTCAATATTGGCTTTTGCAATCCTATTTATTTTTATTTTGTCTATAGCTTCCAGTAATTGTATTTGGCTATCATAATTCTTTTTGACTGTATCCAGTGTGTTTTTAAGCTCTCGGGTGTTGTTAGCAAAGGTTCTGTTAAATTCATTCAGATCTTGAGCCATTTTAATCAAAGCACCAGATATGTCATCACTAAGTTTAGACATTAGGTCTGTCTGAATCCATGTTAAGAAACGGTTTTTATATCTAACCATTTCTGTACGCGCTGAGTTATAATGAGTTGTTGATTGTTTGGTGAACCATACACCTGCGAGGCTGGCTATCATGGCTATACCAACATCGGTGAGTAGTATTTTTATGCCTGCCGGGTTCATATTGGTACCAGCTAGGAGGTCTGCTAAGTCTTTCCATGCAAAAGCAATTACACCAAAAGCAATCCCAAATATAGTGGCAATCAATCCCAAATAAAGTGGGACTGATAACATGGTATCAACTTCGTCCTCTAGTGATTGAGCGTTTCGATTGACAATCTCTTTAAGAATATGATAATCAAATGTTTTATTTTTATTGTGCTGGAGATATGAATTGATATCATTCAGAGTACTCCTAAACGCTTTTGTGGCAGAATCATCATGAAGAGTAGTTGTTCCTTTTTCATCTATAATAATACTTGTTGTGTTATTTGAAGGAAACAATTTTTTGATATTTTTTATTCGTTCCTCATTTTGCTTATATGTTTTGTATTGCCATATAACAACAACAATAACAATGATTGCTACAATAAAATATTGAATGCCCATAATAATTAGTCTCTTGTAAGATTTATTTTTGCTTTTGTATCAACTGTCAGTATTCCATTCTGATATCTAGCTTCACCCCATTCTACAATACTGATATGGTTTGCTCCTTCAAATTCTTTTGTTATTTCGAAAAAATTCTCAAGTGCGGCTTTGTTTTGTGACATATATTTATGAGGTCCTTTTTCAAAATTAAATTGGAATTGAGCTTTTCCATCAGCATAAACATTGCTTATAATAGGGGCATCGTCTGACATGGTTTCAATAAGCTGCATTCCTTCAATGTTGAAGTATTTTTTCTCATTATGATCACTACTATACGATGGGTCGTAAATAGAAATTTTATTTTTTAAATTCTTAATCTGCTCGCTTAGTTCTGTATTTTCATTATTAAGACGCTTAATCTCTTGTTCTAACTTTTCTTGATTACTGAGAACTGCTTCTTTCTCTCCTTGAAGCGTCTCTATTAAAGTGTCTTTTTGTTCTAATTCCATTTGAATTAGTTGAGAATATTCGTTTTTTTCGTCTAGTTGCTTTTGTATATTATCTAATTCTTTTTTCTTTTCTTCTTCGCATGTTTTGAGGCGTTCTTCTAATTCTTTGATTCTTTCATCTTTTTCTGAATCATTGTTGTTTACAGAACCGATTTTAGTATAATCTTCAGGTATCTCGGGGCTCAATTTATGTAGATATTTAAATAATTCTTTTAAATCACAAAATGAAATATTTCCGTTTTGGATATTAATTGCTATAAAAGTTTGCATATTATTGAAATTTAATCAGTGATTTATGAATGATGTTATAGCTTGAATCCATTTCTCCGTATTCCAACGTAATAAATGCTGTAGCATTATCTACAGGAATGGATTTGTTGTCTTTCTGGCAGAAAGGATCGATTATAACAGAACGGTTGTTAATTGCTTTTGCAGCTTTAGCATCCTCGTAATTGAATTTGTAGTACAACTTCCCTTCATATTCCCAGCAATGGTAATAAGGTGTTTGTCCGGGATTGCATTGCACTAATTTACCATCTGATACAGCCAGTTCGATAAAAGAAACATTTTCAGGGATTGTGGTTCGAGGATTTAGCTTTTTTTCACATCTCTTTCCGATTTCTTCTTTCTTTTGTATTTCTTCTTTCCTTCCTTTGTATCTTTCTTGAATATTTTCTTCACGTCTTTGTTCTTTGGGGTTTAATTTTTTTTCTTGAGTCTGTTTCTCAGGAATATCAGGCGCTTTTGAATTCTCTACTCTATTCTGTTTAAAGGATTTGTTTTGTTTGTTATTGCTGTATACAATTGATTTGTTTGCTTTTTGGGGAGAGACGATAACATCCTCTTTATACTCTTGTTTTGATTTTTTATTTTTGAGTCTATTTAAAATAAAGATAGTAAGTGTACTGGTAATTACAGATGTGATTACCGAAATTACTATTGTTAATATTAATGGTAACATTGCTCTTCTTGTAATGTGCAGTGCCGTTAAATACGGCACTGCATAGTTAATTTATGATTTCTGTTTAAAGATCTGTTCACTTAAGTCATTTATTACACCGATTATTGGATAGAAGAATAATGTTTCTTCTACGACATCATCTTTACCTACATCTTTTGATTCAAGTTTTAGATTGACTCCTTTTTCAATATAGGTTCTTAAGTCTTTGTTGAAGCAGCTTACAGCCAGTTGAATGGATTTCTGTTCAATACCAAATTCTCCATTAAGCGACAATGTGCGAGGAATTCTAAGTGCGATGAAATCCATAAATGATTTTACTTCTTTAACAATATCGTCGTAATAAGTAGACACTTCTCCATATTTCTGATTATCAACTAGGGTTGTTTTATTGGCTCCAAGAAGTACGGACTTTACATTCGATACATCAGACGGAACTTGAGTTAAGAACAATCCGCCTTTGCATGTGGCCTCTTTAGGATTTTTGGAGTTGATAATTAGGTTGATATTTTTAATATCAGAGTTGTAAACTAATGAGAATATCTTAGTCGTAAGAAGTTCAAGAGATTCTTTGACAGAACTTAATACAGAAATAACTTTTGAACCATTTCCGCTAAAAGCGATATTGGTTGGAGCTGTCAACGACTTTGCTTTCATTAGGTGTGCTATATGATACATAATAGCAGTGAAGAAAATGTAAAATACAATCTTTTGACTATTATCTTTCATAAGCACTTCATTGAAGTTAAGTTTGTCTTGAAGATGATTCTGTTTTACAAGGTCATTTTCTTCCAACGAGAACAGGAATGAAGCAACTTCTGATGAATTGCCCATGTTATTTTCAGTCTTTTCTTTGAGCATTTTTTGCAAGTCTTCCATACCTGAAAGATTGTTTATGAATTCATCTTTAAATTGCTTGATAATGCCATTTAACGGGCCGTCTTGTACACTAACTAAACTATTTCCAAAGATAGCATCAGCAGCAAAACGCATGGAAGTAACTAACTTTACATCATTAGTATCAGCTACTACAATATCAGTTGTTCCACCACCGATGTCAATAGTTACTATATTGGTAACATCAGCTCGTGTCTTTTGGAAATATGAATAAGGCGCAATAGACTCTGTTATGGCTATAGGTTCTCCTGTAGGATTAAAGAATTTCTGATAAGCTGATTCCCAAACTCTTTGGAACAGTCCTCGTTTGTTATTAGACATGCTTATTGGATAGAACCATTTAATCTGTGTTTGGGAAAGGCTGCCCCCTTCTTGAATGACCTTTGTCCTAATCATTAAAAATAGAGACTCAATATAGCATCTAATTCTTTCCTCATTCTCTGAATTTAATTGGCTCCACTTGAGGTTGGGTACATAGTTATTATATTTGGGACCTACTTCTGCTTTGTTATACATGAATGCGGGTGAGGCATTTCCGAATGCTACATAGGAGCCAATGCCTGTTTCATTAATACCCGCATTATTTCTGTCTATATTAAGAACAGTTCTTGATGGGAAGTGACATTGTAATTCTTCTCCAATTGCTTCTGGTAGGAATTCACCTCTAGCATGCATGCGAATAGTATCTGAAGGTTTGCATATCATGCTGAACATTGGGGAATCTTGTTTGTATGCGAATGGCTCTGGCATCTTATTATCGCCAGATGCATATTCTATATGGGTGTTAGAGGTACCCAAATCTATTGCAAAAACAAAGCTTGAAGACCCAAGTCTTTGTTTGAACTTGGGAATAATCAATCCTGTAGCTTTATATTCTTTGCCTGGTTGATCTGTCAATATTGATATGTATGCAGAATCAAACGGCTTTTGATCTAGAATATATACTTTAGAACGTATATCATTCTGTATGTCGACATTTCTAACAACATAATCAGGAGTGAAGAATAAATCATTCTCGTTGTGACAAATACACGAGCATTCCTTATTCAATTCGAAATCAGATAATATGGCAATGCGGTATTGAGAGTCAGAAGCATTCTTGAATTTGACTGGTGGAAATACACCTACCATGAAATCCTCAGGAGCTAATACAATGGCTCCTCTATTATTCTGCTTGTCAGCTTTTACGTCAAGTGTGTATATCCTTTTATATACAATATCTCCTTTAGAAACAGGAATTCTTAATGTTACTTCAATACCAGATGCCAATTGTTTGATATCAATGAAATTCTTTCCAGATGGTGTCTTCCCAGTGAGGTCTTCAGCTTTAAAATAATCGAAAAATAATTGATTAATAGGCAGGAGATACCCTTCTTTCAAACCATTATTAGACGAGAAGTTACCATCAAAGTAATCATCTGTGTTTATTTCTGATGGCAGTTTAATAATTTTATCATCTAAAAAATCACTGATTGTCAAATATGGGTGTTGAATGTTTATACCGGGTAGCAGGCGAGAAGATATTGGATTTGGTTCATAATATGGAATTTTAAATGAGTGTCCAAATTTGCAACCATAATATTCCATATTATCATATGCGCTGTTTGTGTTTACTGGTAAAACCAATGGCTTTTTATTTCCATTTATAGTTTTGGTCGCTTGTATTTCAAAGTCGGTATTTCCTTGCAGTTTAATAGTTTTATAATGCAAAGGGAATCCATTGATCTCTATTTGTTGATTTACTGTTGCTGTGATAGCAACATTTAGCAAGTCATAAGTAGTGTCTATATATGACTTCCCTCCAGTATTGATATTAGTACAACTGTTCTGAATGGCATTGATTTCATTTTTGATATTATCGTCAAGTACATAATATACTGCGTCGAGGTAGTTTGATACTTCAGGAAAGTCAATTGAGAAGTTTGGTATTGAATACTTTATTGTAAAAAGATATTTCAAGTATTCGGGATCTCTTCTGTCAAGGGATGCATATTCATTATCGAAGGGTTTATCTTCTCCAAAACGAAGATATTGAGAAATGGCACTTTCATCATTCGCTGTTGAGAAGAATAAAGTGGCTGGTGAAGTTGCACCGATGATGTGCATAGGTTTTTGTGAGGGACCTATATATTTAAGAATGTATATGTTTCTCATCTTCCCAAAATTATATGGGTCTGTACCCATAGAATCTTGTTGGAAAAACATTTGTAATGATTTGCCATAGATCTGATGCGTTTTATTTGGGGAAGCTAAGAGCTCATTAATACAGTTAATATCCCAAACCTTTATTTCAACTTTATCTTTCATTGATGGATAGTTGAAGAATATTTGGCCAACATCTAATGAATCTGAGACCATTTTATGGTATATTGTGTTGCCATGAAGCATGTCTTTTACTTCATCAACAGACAGATCGTTTATTGAGCCTTTTATTACTTTGGCAAAGGCTTCTTTTACCAGTTCTATTCTTGCAAAAGGAGACGGAATAGACGTGATTTCTTTTTGTGTTGTTGTAGAATCTTGTATTTTGTCTACAAAACCATGATCGTATGTACTTCGAGCTGAAATACTCCAGTCGACTATTGTTGAAGTGGTGCCCGTTGCACCTTTGTTAATTCGAAAAATATGTCCCATATTATTGGATATTTAAGTTTGTAGAACAGATTTCTGAAAGAGTTTTGTGGAAGACTTCCATAAATGTAATAGGTGCGCTACTATTAGCAGGGACGCTATCTAATTTTTTGCCGAGTGTCTCATCTATCAAATCGTAGCCTTTTTTTCGGAAAGGATTGAAACCAGGATAATGTGGTACTACGTTTTTAATTTTTGCCAATCCGTCAGAATCTTTCATGTCACAATCATGGTTGAATGGAGCGAAACCAATCTGATTGTTTTCCAGTTCTGTTAGCCACATCTCAAAAAAGTCTTTATAAATTGTATAATTCATGAAGAATGCACTTTCAAAAAATGATTTTCCAAGAATTGCATTCCTGTCTTTTGCCCATTTTTGATCTGTGCGGTGAGATTTTGAACGATTATTGAGATAACTGTTCAACAAAGCCATCATTGACAGAGGCCTTTTGATGATATTATTAGTTTTTGTGCTAATATCAGAAAAAAGGATTGAGTTGCTAATCTGTCCTGTATTCAAACCATATTCGTGAAAGTTTGTATTTCCTCTAGGACTATTAAATTGTTTCGCGTCAAAATCTATGATTGCTAGTGCTCCCAATAGTTCTATAAAGTGGGCATCGTTATTTTGTTCATCGCCGCCGTCGCAGTTTTTATATCCATTACTTGAAAGTTCATCTCCTAAATAATACATATCATTTAGAGTTGCATTTCCTGTTACATTTTTTTCATAGTAATTTAAAGCCGCTTTAGCTTTGGTTATAAAAGAATCTGCTTGAATAGAACTTTGAGGATTTGCTTTCAGATTAAAATAAGGCAGTAGTGAGACTGCTCCAATTGGGGCATTTGCTACAGCTGTATTTTTACTTGTTCTTAAGGTCTTTAGTATTAGAGGAAAACCACTCGCTCCAGTTCCACCAAAGATTGAACTGATAATAAAAATTTTATCACCTTGCACAAATTTATTTTCAAAATTGAGGAAATCTTTGGATTGAGTAAATTGATTAAGCACAATACTCCCGATGTTGGGATTTCCTTTAAATCCAACATCCATGGTGGACGACAAATTAGCATTTGAAAATAGCATTTTGGCAAGAGCTTGATTCTCTTGAGACATTGCATTGAGACCAAGATACTTATCAAAGCTAATGCCAGATGTGCCTATTAAAGGAAGGAGATAGTTACTGTCATTGTTTAAGGATGAGATATAGGTAGAAAAAAACTTATTTTGATAACTGCTGTCAAATGCTAGTTCTGCTCTAATCTCTTCATACTTCCTTAGAGTATTGACTGTTCTATCTAGATCTCCATTAGACATGTCAGGGTCTATGATTATTGGGATGATATTACTGCTTGTTTCTACACCAGAAGCTAACAGCATGGTTAACGATCTTAAGACTCTCGACCCAGATCCTCCAATTGCAAAAATATACAGATTCATAGGCTTGTTAGTTAGAATTTCTTAAATGGAACATATTTTGCTGGACTCCACCATTTTATTATAAGTGAGATGATTACAAAACATATGAATGACCATATAACGTTTGAGAATCCGAAACCGATGGTGTCAAGTACGGTCCAACTTTGCTCAGTATCCACCTCATTGTTAATTAGTGGTGTATTAGTATAATATAAAGCGATGATAAAATTTAGTAAGGCGTTTAGTCCAGCGCAGCCGAACCAAATTAATAATTGTTTTCTAACAGGTTTGAGGGTATAGTAGAATATCGCGCAGATTATTATGCTTAATATTAGCATAACGAGTCCAACATGAAGATAACCTGGTACTGTTTCATACAAATAGTTATCTAACTCTTGCCCATATAGGCTACTTGTGTAGTAATACAAAGTACTGAAAAAATCTTCCATATTAGTTATTTTTTAAATTCAACTTCAAATTCAAAATAGTTCGCTTTGCCACCAGAAACATCTTGAAAGGCTTTACTTACACCATTGATTAGATATGAGATATTGAGTGTTGTGCTATCTGTGGGGATTCCTGTTCCTGTATAATTGGATTTTTCTATCCATTTAGCAGTTGTCATAGGACGTGAAATTGTCAGAGTGCCTGGAGACGGGCGTTTGGTGCGAATTGTAAATTCATATTTACCATTTCCGGCTTTATCAATGCTCGCAATGGTGAATATTGAGTTATTTTTGGTTTGCAGTGAATATTGTGAGATATCTAGAATGTCTGTCTCGTCAAGCATTATTTTTTGTAAGTCTACTATGACTTTTAACTCATAATATTCTTTGTGTCTTTTATTGTTCCATTTTGAAAGCTCTATTGAATGATGCTCTATCATTCTTTTAGTATCAACATTAAATTCAAAAGGTACGGTACAAGCTGTTTGTAAATAATACTCTCCACAATTTTGGGTGAGAAATGGTAATTGAGCAACCTTTTTAACCTCATTTGGTTTGCCAAATATCCATATGTAAATAGGTAATGGTTTATTACATGCGATGTTTCCTGGGTAATATCGTCCTTTAAAGTCTCTCATATATTTGAATATAGCAATAGAAAAATCTTTTTTCTTAAGTTTTTTTGTAAATAATGCAGCTATGCTAGATTTGGCAGCTTCCGGATTACCTTCGTTTGTTGTAAATACATAGTCTGATATCAGAAGGTTTACATCATTATCATTAAGGCTATCCATAATTTGGCTTAATATGTCATCAAGCTTAGAATATTTAGCATTGCATTGTCTTTTGATTGCTGATTTGAAGTCTTTGATATCTTTGGAATGATTGACAATGCTTGTGTTGATAAAATTAAGTGTTATTGTGTCATTATCTTTTAGATTTGATTCGATTCGATCGTAGTAATCACCAATAAGCGTTTCTAATGCTTGCTTATTGTTTATGTTGCAATACCCCATCATGCTTCCGGAATTTTCTACGAATATGTTATAGTTGATAGATTCCTGTGAGGTAGATTCTTGTGGCATTGTGGATTCTATTTGAGAGGCTCTATTGTTCCTTCCCTTGTCACAGGAGCAAAATGTGATTACAGCGATACTATATATCGAGTATTTTACTGTTAGTAGAATATTTCTCATATTGTTTTGATGTTTATGATTTTATAAATTTGTATGGAGTAAAGATTGAGTATTTATCTAATTATATTTATTGGGGTGTCTTCTATTATACTTATAGTTCGAATTGTAGAAAATTTCCTAAATCAAGGAAGGTAAATTATGTTTTACTCTTAGCTTTGATTACTAATATTTGCAGAAATATCTTTTGTTTTTAAAGCGGATTGTTGTTTGAATGTACATTATTAACTTGTTTGTTGTCTTCAATGGTAGCATTGACTCTTAAGACACTCTTTCCCCTAAAAACAATGGTAGTATCTGATAATTAGCAGCTATCTCGCATCTTGTTAGATTGATATTTCTTAATCTTATAAAATAAAATGCAATCTGTCGATTCTTACTAAATGTGGAATCCTGCCGCACTTTCTTGTAATTTGGGATTGGTTCCTTACAAAGACTGTATTTCAAATAAGTGTTTAGCATATTGGTTAGTTTATGGTGTTTGGGGAATAATTCAAAGTTACAACATTTTTTTTATATAAGTACTTATTTGCTCAAAATCTTTTGAATTATTCTTTTATGCAAAAATGAATATTAATTTTAATGATATGAAATTTTGTTAGTGATAATTAACATTAAAATACAATGATGCTTCGTATGCTATTTATCTGCGGCTTGTAAAACATAATCTTGTTATTTCTTGGGTGGGTATCTGTTGCTTCTTATTTGTTGCATGATTGTTATTCTTTTGTCTTTGTTTTATTTCTTCAATATATTGTTTATTTATTGATATGTGTTGCAATAATGTCAAGCAATAGCAGGAATAGAGAGTTCATTCTCCCAGACTCTTCTGGTTGCTTTGAAGTGTAATCTCTTTGGAAGTTAGGTGAAGTTATCACTTGCTACGCTGCCTGAAAAGTTAAAGTCAATGACAGGGAGAACGATAGGTCTCTCATTCGCGGAGTTATAGGATTTAACTTTTAACGAAGCGTATTGAAGTGATAACCTTCTAATTTCTAGAAGAATATTGAAAATGTAATATTTTATATGATGATATGGCTGTTCCAATGAAGGTTGCAATAGAAGGGACAAATTCTGTAGAAATGCTAACTCACATCCACCTCGCGGATATAATCGCCCAATCGTTTATACTCCGTCTTACTCATAATTGTTCTTGTTAGTCAGGTTTACCACTACTTTTACCATGATGTCCTTTCTCTTCGTACGATTCTCGGCTATCATTAGCGTGAGAGTTACGAGGGTATTGTCAGCAATGCGCTTGCTTCCATCTGGGTTATAAAGAATGCCGTTGCCGACCATAAACTGCAGGAAGAGGGTGGCTGCAATGCGTTTGTTGCCATCGCTGAATGAATGTTTTTTTTTCGTCACGAGGTAAAGCAGCATGGCAGCTTTCTCCTCCACAGTCCTCTCTATAACCATAATTTTTGGTATGTGCAAAATTCGCACATGTGGTCTCACGCTCCAATTCTTGTTCCTTGTTGATGTTGTTAATATGTCGTCCGATGATAGTTCTGTCCTTTTGAAACAGTTCTGTCATCTGTGCTTATGAAAGCCACACGGTATCCCCATCCATCCTGACATCTACAGTGGTCTGTCCATCGGCGGTACGATAAATTACTATTTTGTCATTCAATTCCATAGCTCAGTTCCTTAAACAGATTCAACAATTTCTTTATTTCAGCTTGCAATTCCTTCATCTTGGAGTTGAAATCTATGTCTTCGTCCCAGCTTTTGAACTCAATGTATTTGCTGGAGACAAACGGCCGTTTTTGGCTTCAATCTCTTCGAGGGTGGCCGAATTGTTCTACTGATACAACTTTTACCTGTTTATCTTTTCGGTTCCCATTCAGGAGATCTTGCGATTTGAGATGATTAAGTGCTGCTTTTTGCAAATGTAATGATTAGAATTGAGAAAAGTAATGGCTGGATTTGAAATGTTTGCAATTAGTATAGTGTCATATTTCTTTGACTTCTATCTGCACTGTCTTTGTGTTAAATCGTTTGGCGTTCTTTTATCAGCCTTTTGTACTGTGTGACAGGCATATAATTTCGCCATTCTTAAGTCCCTGAACGAATTGGTCGTTTTTCTGTGCCAAAATTTCTATATCCTTACATCTTTTTCCCCCTTCATCTTCTTTCCTCTCTTCTTTTCTGTCCATTTCTCTGAATTTTCCCCTCCTCTCCATTTTCTGCCTTCCGACCTACCCCAATCGCTTCTCAGACGCATCTGCTTCGTTACTCCTTCGAATAAAGGTACCCAAAAGCGAAGAAAGAACGAAGAAGGAACGAAGGAGGAACGAACAAAAGGGGTGCAGAAGGGGGGTGTTGGGGGTGTGGGCGGGTGGAAGGGATTTTTGAAAACGGGGTGGAGGGAGGACGGGGTGGAGGAAGTGGTAGTGGGTGATGAAAAATGATTACAGCTTGTGGCTGTTGGTTGGGCGCGGATTTCGCGGATGGCGCGGATTAATTGAATCTCTTATTTGCCTGACCTGCCTGATTTGTGTCTGAAGAATCTTGGTGTGAGGTGTTGCTGGTGATAGGTAAATAGCTATCGCTTGGCGCGGATTTCGCGGATGGCGCGGATTGATTAAATTTCTTATTTGCCTGACCTGTCTGATTTGTGTCTGAAGAATCTTGGTGTGAGGTGTTGCTGGTGATAGGTAAATAGCTATCGGTTGGGCGCGGATTTCGCGGATGGCGCGGATTGATTAAATTTCTTATTTGCCTGACCTGTCTGATTTGTGTCTGAAGAATCTTGGTGTGAGGTGTTGCTGGGGATGGGTAAATGGCTATCGGTTGGGCGCGGATTTCGCGGATAACGCGGATTAATTAAATATTCTATCCGCTTGACCCGCCTGATCCGCGTCTAAAGAATCGCGAAACTTAAACTAAACTAATCCGCGTCATCCGCGAAATCCGTGCCCCAAAAATCCCCTTTAACCCGATTTTCTGATGAAAAACCGGAGTGCGCGAAACTGAAATTTGCAACTGACTGATATAGAACAAAATGTAAATTTATGAAATTTTTTCTGCTGATTTTCTTGCGCATTTCCAAATAAAATTCATAGATTTGCAAACGAAACGAAAACACAAAACGATAATTAGTGAACTGAAAGGGTGTGCTGCTGCAGAAGTATAGCCGGATGTTCACACAAATAACTTAATTATTCACTGACAAAACTATTAGCGATTATGGGAACTATCAAGCAAGGCATCCTGGGCGGATTCTCAGGAAGAGTGGGTACCGTAGTAGGTGGTACCTGGAAATCTGTGCACTACATGCGTGCATTGGCTATCAACATCAAGGACGCGAGAACTGATAAGCAGCTGTGTCAGCGTGGCAGGTTTAGCGAAGTGGTTAACTTTTTGAAAATCATCACGCCGTTTATACGTATTGGTTACCGGAACTATGAGCAGGGCAAGTCGGCCTACAACGCGGCTACGTCGTACCTGCTGAAGTATGCTGTGACGGGTTGTGGCGAGGAGGCTGCGCTCGACTTTGAGAAAGTAAGGGTGAGCCGCGGCAGCCTGACGCCGGCACTGGACGCTGCCGTGGCCGTGGAGGGCGGAAAGGCGTCGTTTACCTGGACCGACAACAGCGGCACGGGCGACGCACTGGCTACTGACCAGGCGATGGTGCTGGTCTACAACAAGGACCGTCAGGAGGTGGTGTACAACGTGGCTGCCGGGACGCGTGGCGATGCAACTGCCGAACTGACGCTGCCCACTGGCTGGGACAGCGAGGCGCTGGCCGTCTACCTGGGCTTTTGCAGTGAGGACGGCGAGCGGGTGGCCAACAGCGTATGCCTGAAGAACGATGCCGTAAGCACGGAACCGGGCGGCACGGATGAAGGCGAGGACGAAGGCGGTGGCTCGATGGGTTAAGCCTGGCAGGTGGGGACTGTAACGGCCTGAAGGCGGCGGGCGGTGTACGGACGAACGGAGTGTTTTGTGTTTTCGTTTTGTTTCCATTGTTCGGAAGTACACGGCATGCGTGGCCGGAAGTGCGGGATGCAGTCCCCGGCAATGGCCGGTGGAATAAAAGACAGGAGGTAAAGTCCGTGGATACGGGGCTTTACCTCCTGTTGGTTTGTGGAGAAATGCATATCAAAATGAGTGTCCGTTTTCTTTAGGCACGGATTACACGGATTTCGCGGATAAATATCTATGCCTATTCCGCCTTGCCGCCTTCGCCGGTTTTCAGCTTGGCCAACCGTTCTTCTATCATGCCGGCAATGTCGTCGTCGGCGTGGTAGTTCTGTTGCAGGCTCAGCAGGTACTGGCGGGCGTCGAGCTTCTTGTCCATGGCCACGTAGACGTCGGACAGGAGGATGAAGCTGCGGGCCATCCAGTAGGCATGCGGGGTGCTCTGTTCGATGAAGTTGAGCACAACCTTCTCGGCTTCGGCATACTGGCCTTCGTTGTAGAGCAGCTGTGCCACCAGGTACTTGGCCTCGGCGCCGTAGAGGGTACGGGTGTCAGCAGCCAGCACACGCAGGTCGGCCATGGCTTTCTGGGTGGCCTTCTGGTTGAGGTAGGCCTTGGCACGGTAGTACAGCGCCTCGTTCTTCAGCTCAGGCGTGAGCTTGGACTCGCCCAACAGGGTAGTGGCGGCATGTATCACCTCGGTGTCGTCGCCTAGCAACACACCGCAGCGCATGACGCCCGTGGTGCCCAGCTGGCGGCGTTCGGCCGTCGATGCCTTGGCTTGCAGCTGGCGGTAGTCGGCCATGGCCTCGGCATACTGCTTGCGGTTGAAGAGGATTTCGCCGCGCATCAGCAGTGCCTCTTCCGTGTAGGGGCTGTCGGGGTATTCCAGCAGCTTGCCGGCATGCTCCAGCAGGGCGGCTTCGTCCTTCTGCTGCTTGGCTATGAGGCAGAGGTAGTAGTGGGCATTGAGGCTGAAGGCACCGCCGGGGAAGCTTTGCAGGTAGCGCGCGAAGCTGTCGTGGGCCTGCTGCGTCTCGCCCTTCATATATACCTTTTCGGCGGCTATGTAGGTCAGCGAGTCCTGTTCGCTGGCTTCGAAGCGGATGGAGCCGGGCATCTGGGCGGCCAGGGCGGCAAACTCGTCCACGCGGTTGGCATCCACATAGATGGATTTCAGGTCGCGCATGGCCAGGCGGGCTTCTTCGCTGCCCGGATACTGGGTGATGACGTGCTTGTAGGCCTCGATGGCACGGTTGTAGTCCTCGTTCTGGTAGTAGAGCAAGCCGATTTCGGCGGCTGCCTTACGGCTGACGGGGCTTTCGGGATACTTCTCGGTGAGCTGGCGGAAGGTGGCGATGGCCTGGTTGTTGTTGCCCGCCTGCACGTAGGAGCGTCCTTTCTCGTAGAGGGCATCCACCACGTAGGGCGACGAGGGGAATTTCTCGGCCAGCTGGTTCAGGAGGCTGACCTTGCCCGGGTAGTCTTTCTGCAGTCCGGCCACCAGTGCCAGCTGGTAGTAGGAGTAGTCGCCCGAGGGAGCCTGCATGCCCAGGGCACGGCGGTAGTACTGGCTGGCCTCGGCAAAGGCACGCTGGTGCAGGTAGCAGTCGGCTATGCGGTTGCAGGCATCGGCCAGCAGGGTATTGTTCTGTTCACGCTCGTTCTGCAGGAATTGCTGGAAGCGGGTGCGGGCGCCGTTGTAGTCCTTCTTGTGGAAGGCGATGTAGCCCGTGTTGTACTGCGCCAGCGCATACATCTGCGTGCCCCGTTGGGGGGTGAGGTGCAGGTAGTCGTTGTAGTTGCGTGCGGCCTCCTCCAGACGGTTCAGGCGGTAGTAGGCCTCGCCGCGCCAGTAGAGGGCGTCGGCCTTGGTCTGCAGGTTGTACTGACCCAGGGCGATGCTCTGGTCCAGATAGCCGATGGCCTGCTGGAACTGGGTGTTGGTGAAGGCCTGCGTGCCCAGCTGGAACAGGATTTTCTGCTTGGCCTCCAGAATGGCCTTGCCGGGATGAGAGATGCGCTCGATGGACTTCAGGGCGGCATCGTAGCTGCGGGTGTTCATGTAGACCTCTACCAGGTAGTCGCTGACGCGGTCGGCGTATTGCGAGCCGGGGAAGTCGTTGAGGAACTTCTCGAATACGGTGACTGATTCGCCGAAGGCCGAGTAGGACGTCTCGTGTATGCAGAGGGCGTAGTTGTAGGCGGCCTGTTCCTTCACCTGCGGGTCGGCATTGGAGGCCGCAGCCTGTTCGAAGGCCATGCGTGCCTTGTTCTTCTCGGCCAGTTGCAGGTAGGCCAAGCCCACGTGCAGCCAGGCGTTCTGGCTCAGGGCATCGTTGCCGGTGGCCACCTGTCCCAACAGTTCGGGCACCTGGCTGTAGACGCCGCAGTGGTAGCACGAAAGGCCTTCCATGTAGAGGGCGTCGCGGCGGGGCGTGCCCTGGCAGCCGCTGCGGTAGTCGGCAAACTCCTTCATGGCCTGCTGGTACTTGCCGTAGTGGTAGTTGGCGCTACCCACAATGCGGTGCATCTCGGCACTGTGCTCCTGGTCGGGGTAGGCCGACAGGTAGTTCTGTGCCACGATTTCGGCCTTGTCATATTTCTTCTGGGTCAGGTATATCTCGGCAATGTAGTAGGGCACCAGTGCCTCGTACTTCCGGTTGTCTTGCAGGGAGAGGAAGCCTTGCAGGGCCTCGTCGTAGCGCTGCTGGGTGTAGCGGATGTAGGAGAGGTGGTACGTGCAGTCGGCATCGTAGCGGCTGCTGACGGAGCGCAGGGTCTCGAACCAGGCGGCCGCCTCCTGCAGGTTGCCTATCTGGAGGTAGCAGGAAGCCAGGCGGTAGGTCATGTCGTCGCGCTCCTCGTTGCGCAGCAGGTCGAGGCGCGAGGAGTTGAACATGGCCAGTGCTTCGTCGTATTTCTGGTCGAAGAAGTAGGCCGAGGCCATGAGCGCATAGACGCGGTTGGCATGGGGCGTGTCGGGATATTCGTCGAGGAAGGCTTGCAGCACTTCCAGGCATTGGGGATTGCGGGTCTCGTATTCGGCGCAGGCCAGCATATAGGCAGCTTCTTCGCGGTTGCCTTCGGCGGGCAGGGGATTGCCGTTGGCATCCTGGCGCACGATGTAGGCTCTGAGGGGCACAAGGGCGGCCGAGAAGGCTTTCTGTTCGAAAAGCGTTTTTCCTTCGTTGAAGAGTTGTTGCGGCGACGCGTCTTTTTCTACGCGGGTCTGTGCCGCAGCCAGTAATGGAGCGCAGCACAGGGCTGTGCATACGATTCGGGCAAATCTTCGTTTCATGGGCATTTGTTTTTTTGTTTTTCCGGACTGTAGGGTCCGGAGCTTATTTTTTATAACTATTTAAGTTTAGCTTCGTTGATTTTCAATTCGCAGGTTTATTAACGGGTTGTAGTTAAGGAGTTAAGAAGTTAAGTAGTTAAGCCGATACTTTGTAACCCATTTCCTTACTATTGGCTTTTAACTCCTCAGCCCGCTTGGCGGGCGATAACTTCTTCTAACTTCTCTAACTCCTTCAAGTAAAACTTGAATTTATATTCTACAAATGTACATGATAGTAAGTTAATAAGCGTTGGTCGTTTACTTTTTTTAGTATTCGCGCTGTATTCTATTCAGGTTTCGGATTTAACATGAATTGGGGAGTCAGGAAATTGCAGAAGTTATTACTTCGTTTTGCGCCTCCTTTTATGAGGTTGTCTCGAATAAGTATAATCAAAATGTAATGTCATCGTAGTGAAGGATATTAATTTCTAAATTATTGATTTTTAGATTCTTCACTTCGTTCAGAATGACAAAAAGTTAGTGCCTTTTCATTTTGATACCGCTTCAGCAACGTTAGAAGTTAAAGCCGATAGTGGTATAAAGAAGAAATTCCGGTAGTACAGTCTATTGGCCTTTAACTCCTCAGCCTGCCTTGAGGCAGGCGATAACTTCTTCTAACTTCTTTAACTCCTTCAATTTTCGGCTTTACCGAAACTTGATTAACCCCTTATCACTTACTGTTGACCGCTGCTTCCTCTTCCAGAAAGCGCTGTACACCTTGCCTGATGGAGTCCAGACCGAAGTCTTCGGGGCGGATGCGCGAGGGAGGCAGGAAGAAGAGTTCGGCGGCATCGTCGTGGGCCTCGTAGTGGCTGCTGTCGGCCACAGTGCAGCGGAAGAAGGAATCGAGGGTATGGACGGTGAAGCCGGAGTAGACGTAGCGGTTGGGCAGGGAGAAGAGGTACCGGGCACGGGTGACCAGCAGGCCGGTCTCTTCCTTTACCTCGCGGGCTACGCCTTCTTCCAGGGTTTCGTTCATGTCGATGAAGCCGCCGGGCAGGTCGAGAGTGCCCTTGGCGGGCTCCTTGGCACGGCGGCATACCAGCAGCTCGCCGGCGGCGTTGGTGATGAGGGCCACGGTGGCCGCAGCGCTGTTGAAGTAGTAGACAAAGCCGCAGTCGGTGCAACGCTTTGACTTTTCATCGTTTATTTCGAAGTGTTCCGAACCGCACTTGGGGCAGTAGCGGAACTGGGATAGGGGGTGGGACATGGGAGGTTTAGTTATAAGTTTTTAGTTATAAGTTATAAGTTTTTGGTTTTAAGTTTATTAGTTGACGAGTTGACGAGGGGGATTTTAGTTTATGAGTTTATGAGTTTATTAGTTTTTCGTTGACGAGTGGACAAGATACGAGTTGACAAGGAAAAACTTACCACTTATCACTCACGACTCATCACTTACTACTCATCACTCACCACTCATCACTCACCACTTACCACTCACCACTCACCACTCACCACTTATCACTTACCCCTTACCACTAACCGCTGTTATCACCTCTTCATACTTGGCATCCTTCAGCAGCACCTTCTTCTGTCCGTCGAGCAGGTAGAGGGCAGGCATGGCCTTGAGGTCGTAGAGGGGGCGGGATTTGATGGCCTCGCGGTCGGTGGCGTTCAGCCAGGAGGAGGGTATGTAGGGTTGTTCGCGTCTCCAAGCTTCGGGGTTGGCTTCGGTGTAGACGGCCAGCACGGTCAGCTTGCCTTGCTGCAAAGCCTGAAGCAGGCGGACGTCAGAGGTCATCTGGCGCAGGGTTTGCTGGCAGCTTTCGCATTCGGGGTCGTAGAACACCAGTAGCAGGCGGTTGCCTTTGACGGGGGTGTTGCGCAGGGTGTGGCGGCTGCCGTCGGGCAGGTAGTAGGTGAAGTCGGAGGCCGGGGTGCCGGGGCGGTTCAGGCTGATGAGCTTCAGGCGATAGGCCAGACTGCTCTTGCGGACATCGTCGAGGGCGGTGCTCTGCATCATGCGACGCAGGTAGACGGCATAGAGCGATTCGCTGTAGAGGGGCGAGTTGGGGTCGAACAGGTAGTCGTCCATGAGTTGCATGAAGACGGCGCGTGCATGTGCTTCACGTTCCATGCCGCTGCACAGATGGTCTATGCTGGCTTCGGTAAGGGTTGCCGTTGTGGTGGTGTCGGCCAGCAAGGCCAGTTGGTTGACAAGGGCCTGTTCGGTGATGTCACGGTCGTTTACCAGCACGGTGTCGGCAAAGTTGAACTTGTCCCAGTAGTGGCGCAGCAGGAAGTCCTTGCGTGCTTCGGGTTCCGTCAGGGTGACGGGGATGTCGGGGTAGGGGAACTCGGTGGGGCGGGCCGACTGCGTTGTGCTTTCGCTGGCTTCATTGGAGCGGCTGTTCTGTGCCTTTCCGGTGCAGGAGGTCAGGCAGAGCAGGGCGGTGGCGGCCAGTGCGATGACTCTTATTCTGTTCATGGTTCGTAAATCATTGGTTCGTATTCATGATGTTAGGGGCAAATGTACGGGTTTATTTCCGATTTGTCAGGAGTTTATGGCCTGATTTTTTGAGGGTAAGGAGGATGGACAAGGCCGACTGGCGTTGCTTATTTCGTTTTTTGCATGTATTTTTGGCCACGAAATGGCAGGCATGTGCCCGGGCAGGGTGGGGCTGCCTGTTTGCAGGAGTTAAAGGAGTTGGCAGGAGTTATCGCCCGTCTTTAGTCGGGCTTAGGAGTTAAAAGCCAATAGAAAGTAGATGGTTTACAAGGTATCGGCTTAGCTCCTTAACTTCTTAACTGTTTAATTCCCAGATAAATATTCTAGTAAGGAAAGAAAACGAATGGCTGACAAGATACAGAGAGAACAACGGATAGTGGCACTGATGATTGACATCTATTGCCGCAAGCGGCTGGGACTAGCAGAGACTCCTCCTGAGTATGAGGAGCTGAAGGCCTATGCCTGTCGGCGCTTGGAGCGTTGCCGCTGGCAGGAGGCAAAGCCGGCATGCAAGCGTTGTCCTACCCACTGCTATGCGCCTGCCATGCGGCAAAAAATACGTGAGGTGATGTGCTGGACAGGGCCGCGGATGTTGCTCTATGCGCCGGTGGCGGCTATTAGGCATTGGATTTGAGAGTTGAGAGTTGAAAGGTGAGAGTTGAGGGTTGAGAGTTGAGGGTTGAGAGGTGACGAGTATAAGTTGACAAGATAGAAGTTAACGAGACTACAAGGATTCTCTGAATAAGAAAGTAACGAGGACTACAACTTTTTGTACGCTTTGTGGGCTTACGCCCTTGTTGTCTCGTTAACTCGTACCTTGTCAATTAATAAACAAATTGAAATATGGCACAACCTAAATTTATCATAACAGACAAGGGTGTCTTCAGGCTGGGCATGGTGACCTGGCACCGCGACTTGCTGCTGCCGGGCGAGTATTGCTACGGTGGGGGATATTATGAGTTTGACTTTGTTTCGAACAGGCTGATTCTGACGGGTGAGTCGACAGATTTCGGGCGGCCGCGCTGGGAGTGGATTGAGGTGCTCCGTGTGCCGGCGGTCTATCGGGGGCTGCGGATAATCTATGTGCCACGCAGCTCGTGGGAGGATGACTTCTGCGTGAGCGATGAGCTGAAGGTGGAATATACGGATGAGGCTATTTCAGGTTAGGCCAGAGGGCCTGTACCGTGTTTGATATAAGGTCACTCCACAAAGCTTCTTTGGTGGGGTTTACTTCTTCTTGCAGGTGCTTCTGGTTTTGTAGTATGGTTTGCGTTGGGGTGGGATGTCCGGAGGTAGATGATGTGTTGGAGGTTGATGTAAGGTAGTGGTTTAAGTGAGGATTGTTTGCAGGAGAATTAACAACCACTTCCCGAGAGGATTGGCACGACAGAAGGAGAGCACAGCAGGACATTAGGAAAGAACCTCTTATTCGTTTCATGGCATGGATGATATTGGTTACTTTTACAAAAGTATTGAAATGAAAGGGTAAAGGAAAGCGTGCGGGGTTAAATAAAGCAAACCTGAGAGGAAACGATAAATTGCTTGCTGACAGTTTGTAGGGTAATTTGTCCCTTGAATGGTTTAAGAGTGAAATAGACGGTTATGTATTATACGAAAAGAAGCAATGTTTTGCATCATATTCCAATGCAGAACATTGCTTCTTTTTTATGGCTCCGAGGCAGAGGCTGCGGAGCATCGTATGGCTTATGCTTCACCCGAACCGGCAAACTCCATCAGGTAGGCCTTGATGAAGCCGTCTATCTTGCCATCCATCACGCCGCCCACGTCGCTGGTCTGGAAGTTGGTGCGGTGGTCTTTCACACGGCGGTCGTCGAAGACGTAGCTGCGTATCTGTGAGCCCCACTCGATTTTCTTCTTTCCGGCTTCTACCTTGGCCTGCTCTTCCATGCGGTGCTTCATTTCCTTGTCGTAGAGCATGGAGCGGAGGAGGCGGAGGGCATTCTCGCGGTTCTTGGGCTGGTCGCGTGTTTCGGTGTTTTCAATCAGGATTTCTTCTTCCTCGCCCGTATAAGGGTCTTTGTACTGGTAGCGCAAGCGTACGCCCGACTCTACCTTGTTGACGTTCTGTCCGCCGGCACCGCCGCTTCGGAAGGTATCCCACGACATGCGGGTAGGCTCGATGTTTACTTCAATGGTGTCGTCGACCAGCGGGGTGACGAACACGGAGGCAAAGGATGTCATGCGCTTGCCTTGTGCGTTGTAGGGAGAGACACGCACCAGGCGGTGCACACCGTTCTCGCCCTTGAGGTAGCCGTAGGCAAAGGGGCCCGAGATTTCGATGGTACAGGTCTTGATACCTGCCTCGTCGCCCTCCTGCAGGTTGGCGATGGTGGCTTTGTAGCCGTGTGTTTCGGCGTAGCGCAGGTACATGCGCATCAGCATGCTGGCCCAGTCCTGGCTTTCGGTGCCACCGGCACCCGAGTTTATCTTGAGCACGCAGTCCATCTGGTCGGCTTCTTCGCGCAGCATGTTCTTCAGCTCCAGGGCCTCTACGGCTGCCAGGGCTTTGCTGTAGGCTTCGTCCACTTCTTCTTCGGTGACCAGTTCATCCTTGTGAAAGTCGAAGGCCAGTTGCAGTTCCTCTGCCAGCGAGCTCACTTCGTTGTAGCCGGCAATCCACTGCTGCAGGTCCTTTACTTTCTTCATTTGTGCCTCGGCGGCTTTCTGGTCGTCCCAGAAGCCGGGAACTTGTGTGCGTAGTTGTTCTTCTTCCACCTGAATCTTTTTGCCTTCAATGTTCAGGTAATGGTTCAGGGCTGCGGTCCGTTCTTTTATATCCTTCAGTTGTTCTGCGGTAATCATGGGTCGTTTGCTTTACTTTTTTTATATCGTAATACCTTTTTTCTTTCGTTCGGATGGCAAAGGTATGAAAAAAACGAATATTTTTGCAGTTGTCAATTTATTAAATAGTCTATTTATGAACAATTTGCTGAAAAGTATCGGCTTACCACTTTTAGGAGTGGCATTGTGCCTGAGCAGCTGTACGCAGAAGTACAGCTATGAGACTGTGCCCAACGACCCGTTGAAGGCACGCATCTATACGCTGGACAACGGTCTGAAAGTCTACATGACCGTCAATAAGGATGAGCCCCGCATACAGACCTACATTGCCGTGCGTGTGGGTGGCAAGAACGACCCTGCCGAGACGACAGGCCTGGCCCACTACTTTGAGCACCTGATGTTCAAGGGAACGACTCATTTCGGTACCCAGAACTACGAGGCCGAAAAGCCTTTGCTCGACCAGATTGAGCAGCAGTTTGAGGTCTACAGGAAGACGACGGATGAGGCCGAACGCAAGGCCATCTACCACGTGATAGACAGCCTGAGCTACGAGGCTTCCAAGCTTGCCATTCCCAACGAGTATGACAAGCTGATGGCCAGCATCGGTGCCAACGGGACAAACGCCTACACCAGCTACGACGTGACCTGCTACACGGAAGACATTCCGAGCAACCAGGTGGACAACTGGGCCAAGATTCAGGCCGAACGTTTCAAGAACTGCGTCATCCGTGGCTTCCACACAGAGCTGGAGACGGTATATGAAGAAAAGAACATGTCACTGACACGTGATGCGCGCAAGGTGTACGAGGCTACGTTGTCGGCCCTCTTCCCCCATCATCCCTACGGCACACAGACCGTGCTGGGTACGCAGGAAGACCTGAAGAACCCTTCCATCACCAACATCAAGAACTACTTTAAGACCTGGTACGTGCCCAACAACATGGCCATCTGCCTGAGCGGTGACTTTGACCCCGACCAGATGATTGCTACCATCGACAAGTACTTCGGTGACATGCAGCCCAATCCTGACCTGCCGAAGCTTGACCTGCCGAAGGAAACGGAAATCACCGCCCCCATCGTGCGCGACGTGTATGGTCTGGAAGCTGAGAACATCACCCTGGCATGGCGCTTCCCGGGAGCTGCCAGCAAAGAGCTGGAGACGCTGCAAATCGTTTCACAGATATTGTATAACGGGCAGGCCGGACTTATCGACCTTGACCTGATGCAGCAGCAGAAGGCCCTGAGCGCTTATTGCTACCCCATGAGTATGAGCGACTACAGTGCTTTCCTGATGGCCGGAAGACCGAAGGCAGGACAGACGCTGGACGAGGTGAAAGACCTGCTGCTGGGTGAGCTGAAGAAGCTGCGCGACGGCGACTTTGACGAGAAAATGCTGGAGGCCAACATCAACAACTTCAAGCTTTACCAACTCTATCAGCTGGAAAGCAACGATGCACGTGCCGACTGGTTTGTACAGTCGTTCATCAACGGAAGCAACTGGGCCGACGAGGTGACTGCCCTTGACCGCATGTCGAAGCTGACAAAGCAGGACATCGTGGCTTTTGCCAACAAGTATCTGAAGGATGACAACTGTGCTATTATCTACAAGCGTCAGGGCAAAGACCCCAATGAAAAGAAGATTGAGAAACCGCAAATCACACCTATCGTGATGAACCGTGATACGGTCAGCGCCTTCCTGAAAGAGATTCAGGCCAGCCAGGTGCAGCCTATCGAACCGGTGTTCCTCGACTTCTCCAAGGACTTGACGCAGCTGAAGGCACAGTCGGATATTCCGGTCATCTACCGCCAGAATACATCTAACGACCTCTTCCAGCTGATATACCTCTTCGACATGGGCAGCCGCAACGACAAGGCGCTGGGTATGGCCGCACAATACCTGGAATACCTGGGTACGAGCGACATGACACCCGAACAGGTGAAACAGGAATTCTATCGCATGGCTTGCTCCTTCTCCGTATCGCCGGGCAGCGAGCGTACTTACATCGTGCTGACCGGTCTGAACGAAAACATGCCGCAGGCCGTAGCTCTCTTCGAGAAACTGCTGGCCGACGCACAAGTGAACAAGGAAGCCTATGCCAACCTGGTGAACGACCAGCTGAAAGCACGGGCAGATGCCAAGCTGAACCAGTCACAGAACTTTGCACGCCTTATGGCTTACACCGAGTGGGGTCCGCAAAACTATGCTACCTATACCCTGAGCGAGAAGGAACTGAAGAGCATGAATCCGCAGGAGCTGGTAGACCGCATCCATAATTTGGACAGCTACAAGCACCGCATTACTTACTATGGTCCCAGCACGAGCGATGAGTTGCTGGCCGTTCTGAAGAAGGAACACAAGGTGCCTGCCACTCTGCAGGAACTGCCCGCAGGCGTTGAGTTCAAACAGCAGCTAACCAACGATACCAAGATATATCTGGCACCTTATGATGCCAAGCAAATCTATATGGCTCAGGTGTCCAATCGGGGCGAGAAGTATGATGCCGCTGTTGAGTTGGGACGTCAGCTCTACAACGAATACTTTGGCGGAGGCATGAATTCCATCGTCTTCCAGGAAATGCGCGAGAGCCGCGGACTGGCTTACTCGGCTTGGGCAGGACTGGACAAACCCAGCTATCCGAAATATAACTATACCTTCAGCACTTATATTGCCACGCAGAACGACAAGATGATGGATGCCATCAAGACCTTCAACGACATCATCGAGAACATGCCGCAGTCTGAAGCTGCCTTCAAGCTGGCCAAGGAAGGCATGGTAGCCCGTTTGCGCACAGAACGCATACTGAAGAGTTCCATCATTTGGGCTTACATCAATGCGCAGGATTTCGGCGAGGACACCGACAGCCGCCGGCGCCTGTATGACTATGTACAGAATGCTACCTTGCAAGAGGTTGTCAACTTCCAGCAGAAGTGGATTAAGGGACGTACTTATAACTACTGCATCCTGGGCGACAAGAAAGAACTCGACATGGAAGCTCTGAAAAAGATGGGTCAGGTAGTGGAACTGAAGACAGAGGACATCTTCGGCTATTGATGCTGAAGCCTGAATAAGGATATCGTTCATCCCGGCACGGGGGCAGGAAGACTGCCACTGGCCGGGGTGAATTGTTTTTGCTGGGAGTTAACCGCCACCGACCAAGCGGTGGACTGCTATCGTCTGGGAAGTTAACTGCTATCGTGCTGCGAGCACACTGCTTGGTTGACAGGTGTTAACTGCTATCGTTGGCTGTCTGTTGTGCGCTGTGAAAAGGTCGCTTTTAGTTAATATTACTTATACATGAAGGCCATTCCGGGTTATTCGGTTAATAAACGAAAAAGACATGCAGTCTTTGTGGGCGGCCTGCATTTTTCATGCAGAAAACAATGAAAAACAAATAAACTACACGGTATCATGAAATTGAAATCATTATTTGGAAAACTGGGAATGGCGCTGGTGGCAATGACTTGCGCAATGGGCTTTCAGTCGTGTCTGGACGACGATGACAACAACTACTATTATCTGACCTACCCCAATGCACTGGTGACGGTAAAAACTGCAACTGACAATACGTTCTTTCTGCAGCTGGATGACAGTACCACACTGTTGCCGGTTAACATTACGTCGTCGCCCTTTGGCGAAAAACAGGTGAGGGCATTGGTGAACTATGACAAGGTGGACGAACCCAGCGGTTTGTATGACGAGGCCATCCACATCAACTGGATTGACAGCATCCTGACCAAGCCTATGGCTGCCGACCTGGGTGAACAAAACGATGAAGTATATGGTACCGACCCGGTGGAGATTGTGAACGACTGGGTGACGATTGCCGAGGACGGATACCTGACGCTGTGCTTCAGAACCGTATGGGGTAATCCTAATCAGGCCCACTACGTCAACCTGTTGCCGGGCAACAACCCTGACGACCCTTATGAGGTGGTGTTCAGACACAACGCATACGGTGACGTTTACGGACATTATGGCGACGGACTGGTGGCTTTCGACCTGAGCTCTTTACCCGATACGGAAGGGAAAACAGTGAAACTGACTCTGAAGTGGCAGTCGTTTAGCGGTGAGAAGTCGGTACAGTTTGACTATTGCACGCACAAGGCCTCGTCAGCAGGTGGCGACAGTGCTCCCGATGTGCGCAGTACGCTGCTCATGAAGTAACGCACATGTTGATGCGGAATTAATAAGTTGACTCTTTATATTGCAGGCGGAAGGCTCGTCTCTTCAGGAGCGGGCTTTCCGCTTTTTTTGTAAAAGAGGACTGGGCAGTTAGGGGTTAGTGCTCGGCATTTTTGAGGCCGTGGCAGACAAGTAAACGCAAGGCGGCAGGTGCAGGAAGGGCTTAATGGGGTTTTTCGGCTGTCAATGAGCATAAAAAGGTTATAAAAGCTTTAAAATCTTAATTTAATTAACTATTTTTGCCGCTTCAATTTTAAAAACAAATAAGATATGAGAAGATTTGTAGCCGTTTTTGTGTTTAGTTTAGTGGCTTGTGTGGCAGCCGTTCAAGCTCAGAACATTCAGTTGCACTATGACTTTGGTCGTAATCTGTACGATGACCTGGGTGAACGTCCGTTGTTCACTACTACTGTCGAGAAGTTTCAGCCTGACAGCTGGGGTAGCACTTATTTCTTTGTGGATATGGACTATGCTTCCGAAGGTGTGGCATCGGCCTACTGGGAGATTGCTCGTGAACTGAAGTTCTGGAACAATCCTTTCTCCGTTCATGTGGAGTATAACGGTGGTCTGAACTATATTAACCACGCTTTCCTGGGTGGTGCTACTTATACTTGGAACAAGGAAGACTTTACAAGAGGATTCAGCCTGACTGCTGCTTATAAGTACATTCACAAGAATGACAAACCCCATAACTTCCAGCTGACAGGAACATGGTATATCAATTTCTGCAAGGACAAATTCTCGTTTACCGGCTTTGCCGATTTCTGGCGCGAGAAGCACAATGTGGTTGTAGGTGTAGATGCTGAGGGCAATACCTTGAGCAAGGAGCGTAACTTCATCTTTATCAGCGAGCCCCAGTTCTGGGTAAACCTGAATAAGTTTAAGGGCGTGAACGAGAAATTCAACCTTAGCGTAGGTACGGAGTGGGAGTTGAGCCACAACTTTGCTACACGCGACGGTTTCTATTTCATCCCTACGCTGGCTTTGAAGTGGACGTTGAACTGATGTATTTAAACAGATAGATATTCTCATGGAAAATCAGAAACCTGCCGATTTGATTTATGGCATCGAAGACCGTCCGTCGTTCAAGGACGCCCTCTTTGCCGCTGTGCAGCATTTGCTGGCCATCTTTGTGGCCATCATCACGCCGCCCCTTATCATAGCCGGGGCGCTGAAGCTCGATTTGGAGAAGACCAGTTTCCTGGTGTCGATGGCTCTGTTTGCTTCGGGTGTTTCCACCTTTATACAGTGCCGCCGCTTTGGCCCGATAGGAGCCAAGCTGCTGTGCATACAGGGTACCAGCTTCTCGTTCATTGGCCCCATCATCTCTACCGGTCTGGTGGGTGGCCTGCCACTGATATTCGGTGCCTGTATTGCTGCGGCGCCGGTCGAAATGATTATCAGCCGTACCTTCAAGTATCTGCGCAATGTCATCACTCCGCTGGTTTCGGGCATCGTGGTGTTGCTCATCGGGCTTAGTCTGATTAAGGTAGGTATTGTGTCGTGTGGCGGTGGCTATGGTGCTATGGACAACGGCACGTTTGGCTCATGGGAGAACCTGACTATTTCGGCCGTGGTGTTGCTCAGTGTGCTGTTCTTCAACCGTTGTGGCAACAAGTATTTGCGCATGAGTTCTATTGTACTGGGCATCCTGCTGGGCTATGGCTTGGCCTTCGCATTGGGCAAGGTGAACCTGGATGCGCTGAGCTCCAGTGCATTGGGCGGACTGAATGTGCCTATGCCCTTTAAGTACGGTCTCGATTTCAACGTGTCGTCCATCATTGCCATAGGCCTGGTATATATGATTACAGCTATTGAGGCTACTGGCGATATTACGGCAAACTCCATGATTTCGGGTCTGAAGGTAGAAGGCGACAGCTACCTGAAGCGTGTGTCAGGTGGCGTTATGGCCGACGGTTTCAACTCGCTCCTGGCCGGTGTGTTCAATTCATTCCCCAACTCCATCTTTGCGCAGAACAACGGCATTATTCAGCTGACGGGTGTAGCCAGCCGTTATGTGGGCTATTACATTGCCGCCATGTTGGTATTGCTGGGTCTGTTCCCGGTTGTAGGTACCATCTTCTCGCTGATGCCCGATCCTGTGCTGGGTGGTGCTACGTTGCTTATGTTTGGTACGGTGGCTGCTGCCGGTATCCGCATCATTGCTTCTTACCACATAGGCCGCAAGGAAACGCTGGTGCTGGGTGTCAGCCTGTCGCTGGGTCTGGGTGTTGAGCTAATGCCCGACGTGCTGACTCATGCCCCCGAAGCCGTACGTAGCATCTTCTCTTCGGGTATCACAACCGGTGGTGTAGCTGCTATCCTTTCCAACCTGCTGATTAGGGTGAAGGAAGAGAATAACGGATAATACGTGTTGTGAGGCTGGCATCCTTGGGTGATGCCAGCATATACAGATTCATTTATCAAGGAAAAGCCCGGTTGCCGATGTGAGGTAGCCGGGCTTTTCTTGTATGGATAATTGGGCTTGTATACGGGCCTGTAAATATATACCCAAAGAATGAGCAATATGTTTGATGTATTAAGGGTTATGAATCAAGGGGAATATTAGCAATCTGAAATATATGGCAGCCACAGACTCATAATCTGGGGCTCTGATACGAAAAAAGGCTCTATTCCGTTAGGAATGAGCCTTTTCTTAGTGGACCAGCCAGGGCTTGAACCTGGGACCTCCAGATTATGAGTCTGTTGCTCTAACCAACTGAGCTACAAGTCCGGCGTATCTCCTTTCGGGGATAGCGGGGGCAAAAGTAGTGCTTTTTGTTGATATATGCAAGCGTTTGTCTTTATTATTGCACGATTTTTTTGCTTTTCTGCCAGCTCGGCATAACTGATAGGGGTGGGCTGAGGCCTTTAAAACTTATAGGTGCGCTTGGGGTTCTTGGGAAACCAGCCTTTCCTGACACGTTCTTCCTGTTCAAACAGTTCTTTGATGGTCCAGAAGGAAGAGAAGGCAAAGACGCCCAGCAGGGACGAATACAGGATATTGGAGACGCATAGCGAGGCTGCTACACCGGCAATGCCCAGCAGCAGGAAAATCCACCAGCAGCGTGTGCCCCAGTAATACTCGGCCTTGACTACTACAGGATGAAACAGGCCGATGATGAGGAATGTGCAAATACCTATGATAAGACCGGAATAGAACATGTATATGTATGTAAGGGTGAAAACTGTGTATAACGAAAAGAAGTGATTGGCGGAGCTGCCCACAGCCTCTCTTACCAGCTGTTGCTGCCTGTTCCGTCAATCACTTCCTGCCTATGTCTGTTTACTTCTCGGGGCAGATAGGAATTTCCTTCTTGATGCTCTGCTCCAGCGAAATCAGGGTTTCGGTAGCCGTCACACCGGGAATCTCCTGCATCTTGTTGTTCAGCAGGTCCATGAGGTGTTCGTTATCGCGGGCATATACTTTGGTCAACATTGTGTAGGGACCCGTTGTGAAGTGACATTCCACAATTTCGGGGATTTTCTCCATCTCTGTCACCACGGCCTTGTACATAGAGCCTTTTTCCAGCTTGATTCCAACGTATGTGCAAGTGCGGTAGCCCAGTGATTTTGGATTTACATGGTAGCCGGAGCCTACAATGACTCCCAGGTCAATCAGTCGCTGTACGCGCTGGTGGATAGCAGCACGCGATACGCCACATTCGGCTGCTACGTCTTTGAAAGGAATGCGAGCATTCTGGGATATAATTTCCAGAATCTGGCGGTCGAGATTGTCTATCTTTTCCATATTGCTAAATTGTATAAAGTGTTTTTTCTTATCAAATAGTAAGCAAATATAGGACATTATTTTAATTTATCTATGAAAAAGGCCGAAAAAAAGAGGAAAAGATAAATAAAGTGCGTATGAATGGAAGATTTTAGAGAAAAACGCCTTCCTGACCATTTGCTAAGTATGCTTAGGAAAAAAGGTGATAAGAAAAAACGTATCACGTCTGTTTCTTATCACCTTTCTTCGGATGGCTTGCCCTTTTACTCTTATCCCTGATGCAGGGAGGCAGGCCATCCTGTTATTTTTTCTCCGTTGGGGAAAAATTATTTCTCAATACCCAGCAGTTCAACTTCGAATACCAGTGTAGAGAACGGCTTGATTTGTGCGCCTGTCTCTCTTGAACCGTAAGCCAGGTTGTAGGGGATGTAGAGTTCCCACTTAGAACCTACAGGCATCATGGTCAGGGCTTCTGTCCAGCCTTTGATAACCTGGTTGGCACGGAATGTAGCAGGCTGAGGCTTGCCGTCTTTGCCTTTGCGCTTGTATGAACTGTCAAACTCAGTACCGTCAATCAGCGTACCTTTGTAGTGTACCTTTACACGGCTTGTGTCGGCAGGAATCTCGCCAGTACCTTTGGTGATGATTTTATATTGCAGACCGCTTTCTGTTGTTACAACGCCTTCCTTAGTCTTGTTCTCAGCCAGGAATTTCTCGCCGGCAGCCTTGTTGTCAGCATACTTCTTCTCGATGGCTTTTTCCTTGATGGCATCCATCTGCGTACGCATATAGTTCTGTGCGAAAGCCTTGTCCATCACTTTGCTCTTGTTTTCAACGCCGGCAATGAAACCTGCCAACAGATTCTGGCGGCTGATGGTCTGTGTAGAGTCTTCGCCAAAGATTTGTTGGTTGAAGCCTTCCACCCAGTTCTTGCTTACCATCTGGCCAATCTGCAGACCAGCCATGTAGGCAACGTCTTTCTTGCTCAGTTTCGTGGCACCTTCGTTGAATCCTTTCATGAAAGTAGCCATCTGTGTAGAGTCAATGCCCATCTGCATCAGGTATTGGTCCAGTCCCTCAGTACGTGCCATACCGATAGCGTATGACAGTGTGTCGATGTCTGTTTTCAGGTCAGCTTTCGGGCTTTGTGCCGTACACGAAGCCATTCCGGCAGCAACAGCCAGTGCTGCCACAAATGTAATCTTTTTCATTTTGCTTTTTTATTATGTTGTTTGATTAATATTTCTCCTTGTTGTATGCTTCCTCTTCAGGTTCAGAGAATTTGCAGCAGCTCCACTTCGAATATCAGTGTGCTGTGAGGCGGAATCATTTCGCCGGCTCCCTGTGCACCGTAGGCCAGGTCCGAAGGGATGTAGAGTTTCCACTTGGCACCTTCGGGCATCAGCTGCAGGGCTTCCACCCAACCCGGAATCACCTGGTTGACACCAAATACGGCCGGTTCGCCGCGCTTGATAGAGCTGTCAAACAGCGTGCCGTCTATCAGTGTACCCTCATAGTGGCATTTCACGCGGTCAGTAGCCTTGGCATACTTGCCTATGTTGCCTTCCTTCACCACTTCATATTGCAATCCGCTGGGCAGTGTGATGACGCCCGGGCGTTTCTTGTTTTCTTCCAGGAATTTCTTGCCGGCCTCTATGTTGGCAGCATTCATCTTCTGCTCCATCTCCTCAAAATATTTGTTTACGATGTCGCGAGCTTCTGTATGTGTGATAGCTGTCTTGTTGCCATCCAATACGTCTTTGATGGCTTGTGCAAAATCTTCCACATCAATCCCTTTGGCTTCCATGCTCAAAAGGTTCTGGCCTATGCCTAAGCCAATAGCATAACTGAATTTGTCCATAGTCGTTTTTTTATGAGTGGCAAAAGTACATGTTTTATTTGAATGATGTCTGTTTGAGGTATTTAAAATTTCTTATTAAAAGGCAATTACCTCTCCCGGGTCCTCGTCCACCGGGTACTGTATATCAAATCGTCCTTCCGATACCTCGCCTCCCCAGAAGGTACCGCTGATTACCCGTCCGTCATTGCGGCTGATGTAGGCTGTTCCGTCTTCCAGCTTTTCGCCGTCAAAGCTGGCTCCTATATAGCTGCATTCGGCCTGTGCCGTCGGGTTGACCAATGTGAAGGTAATGCCGCTGAACCTGTTCACCGGCATGCTGATAGTGACATACTTATTTCCCTCGTGCTCGTTTGTGCTGACCGTGGGCAGTCCAAACCGTCCGCAGGTGTATACCCAGCCGTCTATCAGGCAGCCTGCCGTATTCTGTCCGTTGCTGGTAGCCTCGGGCATCAGGGTTGGGTCAATGGATGTATCTTCGGTGCAAGCCAGGCAGAGTGGCAACAGCAACAGTAATAATATTTTCTTCATGGCAGTTTGATATTTATTGATTATTGGGGATAAGTGGTTAGTAGTAAGTGGTTAGTGATAAGCGGGCGGCTGTCCTGAATTCTTCATTCCTCATTCTTCATTTTTTCCGCTCCTCAAAAATGATAATTCAGTCCCACCAGCAGCGACAGCCTGCCGAAGTAGCCTTCACCTTCGTGTGGATGATCCACCTGCCAGTGTTCTCCGTGATATTCCACGGAGTAGGCCTCCGACGACGATATCAGCCAGTTCACCTTTGCCGACACTCCCCAACGGTTGTTCAGAAAGTATTCGCCGGCTGCCGAAAGGTTACATGCCAGTTTGTTCATCGACACATTGCGCGGCTTGCCGTAGACGGTGCTCTTGTCTGCATAGAACTGGTAGCCTACGCCTGCTGCCACTTGCAGCATGTAGTGTTTCTGGAAGAAGAAAGTGCCCAACTGCAATGCCAGGTAGTGCATGCCTATCTTGTCCGACCCCTCGTCGGTGGCTGCCTTGTACAGGCTGCCGTGGTACAGCACGCCCGGGCCGACCTTGAAGCCTTTGCCCTCCGGCCTCTCTCCGGTGTACCAGTAGTCGGCCTCCCAGGCTATGCCCTGACGCAAGTCGCGGCAATAGTCGTTCTCCCGGCTGGTGATTCCCATCAACTGGCCCACGTACCACGAAGGTCCTGCATGTAGCGAGAATATGGAAGTGGGTGTCTTTTCTTGTGCCTGCAATCGCTGGCCGGGTGCCAGCAACAGCAGTAAGGCGGCCACGAGGGCCCATGTGTGGTGCAGGTGTTTCATAGCTCTGAATCTCTAAATAGTGGAGTTGTATATAGTGTTTATTGATAATCGGTTAGCTTCAACTGATGCTTCATTAGCTGCGCTCAAAACAACTTTTAATTTTCACCTTAAGGAGTAATCTCAATTCCTCATTCTTCGTTTGCATCGCCTTCCTCCTTTTCTCTATAAACGCGCCTTCTCCCCGGAATACTGCATCCGCCGGGCAACTATTTTACGACAGAAATCCCGCCCGTCAGGCTTCGTTTTATCGCAAAACGTTTATTTTTGTATGGCAGTTAGGAGTTTTAGGATTCAGAAGCCAGGTAGTGACGTCTGATAGATTCATTTTCATGCAGGCGCACTCCCGATGACTTCTTCAGACTCCTTTGGTGCTTCCAATGATTTTTTTAAAGAAAGGAATAGCTTATGAAAAAACTTGTAGTATTATCGGGTGCAGGCATGAGTGCCGAAAGTGGTATCAGTACGTTTCGCGATGCAGGAGGCTTGTGGGACAAATATCCCGTAGAGCAGGTGGCCACCCCCGAAGGCTATGCGCGCAATCCTGAACTGGTCATCAATTTCTACAACGAGCGCCGCAAGCAGCTGCTCGACGTTAAGCCCAACGAAGGCCATCTAGGGCTGGCTGCCCTGGAGAAGGATTTTCAGGTGACGGTCGTTACCCAGAATGTTGACAACCTGCACGAGCGTGCCGGCAGCACCCACGTCATACACCTGCACGGCGAGCTTACCAAGGTATGCTCCAGCCGCGACCCCTACAATCCCCATTACATCAAGGAACTGAAGCCCGAGGAATACGAAGTCCACCTGGGCGACAAGGCCGGCGATGGCAGCCAGCTGCGTCCCTTCATCGTGTGGTTTGGTGAGGCTGTCCCCCAGATAGAGACCGCCATCGACTATGTGGAGCAGGCCGATATCTTCGTCATCATCGGCACTTCCATGAACGTTTATCCCGCCGCCGGTCTTCTCCACTACGTACCCGCCCGCGCCGAGGTCTACCTCATCGACCCCAAGCCGGTAGATACCCACTCTGCCCGCCCCATACACGTCATTCGCAAAGGTGCTTCCGAGGGTGTCAAGGAACTGGCCCGCCTGCTGAAGGAAGAGCTTCTCTAAGGGATGAAATGGCACGCAAATGACACGGATTAGACAGATTTACACAGATTTCAGCCCTTATCTGCGGTCGTCTGTCTAATCCGTGTCATCCGTGTGCCATCATTCGTGCACGAAGGCTGCATTGTCCTTCACCCAGGCAGCCCTGAAGGCTATCGGCTGGCTGAAGTCTTCGGCTGTAAACGGCCGGTTGATGTATGCCGCTATGCCCTCCAGCAGCCCATCCGGGTTCAGGTTCTCCAGGCATTGCCCGTCAGTCAGGGGCATGATGCGCAGCGTTGTGTTCGCCAGTACAGCCTGCGCCTTTTCCGACACCGTTCCTCCTGCCAGCACCTCCTGTACGGCAGCCTTCACGTCGGCAGCTTCCTGCCGGCTCTCCAGCAGCACGGTCACTCTCCGTCCGAAGCTCAGCTCGTTGATGTATATCAGCTCGTCTGCCCGCTCCTTCACAGCTGGGTCATCGGTCAGTGCTTCGGGTATGTCCATGCCTATGGTGAACGCCGTGCGGCTCAGCATCAGCCTCACCAGGTTTCCTGCGGGCTTGCTCTCCTCCGGCAGTCCGCTCCATGCGGCCAGGTCCACCTTTTGTCCCCAGTCAAAGAACAGGCGGCCGTAGTCTTCCAGCTCGCTCAGGGCTGCTTTCATTTTCACGTTTTGCAGCAGGTTGCCGTCAGCCTCCAGGTGGCGGCGTACCGTAGCCGTCATTTCCTCTGCCGACGGCTTGTAGGTTTCCGACGGTACCCCGAACGAATAGGTCACGGTCACCGGGTTTATGTCCGCCTCCACCATCTTGTATGTCTCCGTGTCCAGGCTCTGCGCCTCCATGATGGCGCCTACAAACAGCCCCTTCGGGCATTTGGCCACCTGCTGGTTATAGCCCGGTTCCTGGGCGTATGCCTGCATGGCTACCAGTGCCAGCAGCAGGCTTGCTATCTGTGTCATTCTCTTTTTCATGTCTTTGTTCCTCCTTTTTGTGTAGGTCATTCATACAGGTATTGTCTCTTGGCCCATGTCAGCTCCCCGTCCTTGCCGGTTGCTCCGCGCAGCTCGTCGGCCGTGGGCGTGCCGTAGGCCTGTCCCGTCACGGCCAGCGGTCGTTCTCCCGTGCGTGTCAGGCGGTAGAACACCATGTCCACCTTCAGTTTCCCGTCCTTGTCCTTCTTTCCGCAGCGCGTCCAGCTGTCGTTCGCACCGTCGTGCAGCAGCAGTTCGTCGCCTTCCCATTTCATGCCGTAGCTCTCTTTCAGTCCGCCCGGCAGGCTTATGTCCACCTGTCCGTCGTGGAAGTACAGCGTGCTTGCTCCGGCCAGCTGTGTACGTTTCCCAAACCATTCCGCTTCTGTTCCCGTGGCCGCCTGTGCGCTTTCACTGCCGGCTGCAAAGGTTTCAAAAGCCACCGTTTCGCTCGATTTCAGCGTCAGGGTATATTCGTCTGTCGGTTCAGGCTGAGGCGGTGTCTGCTCGTCGTCCGAGCACGAGCACCAGAGGCAGAGGCCCATGCAGGCCAGGAGATAGGATAAGTGTTTCATAATAATGATTTTTTTT